>JADMIO011130881.1_pt1 | contig 38462 bp, 37 predicted proteins | sample 8958161 | NCBI WGS metagenome assembly JADMIO01 (sample SAMN16585339, study PRJNA669376) | soil metagenome | isolation source: Crop rotation soil | place: USA: Cullars Rotation, Alabama | collected 2011 | reverse complement strand
GATCTCCCGTTCGATGCGTAGGTTGATGTCTCGGAGGACATACCCGTCATCGCCTTTGCGCTGGTAAGCGAACCACAGGTTATTGAATTCGATCGCTTCCTCAAACCGTTCGGCGTTGCGTGCCTGCTTCGATTCGTGGATCACTTCATCAGCACCCAGGATCTTCCCGATGCGCTCCTCGCTGGCAACGCCCTTTTGGATATTGTTATACGAAGTAGTGATCTGCTTAATGGGTGGAATGAGCTGCGAAGCAAGCGCAAAATAGGTGATGAAGCTGGGACCGGTGATCTCACCATTGAACACCATCGATCCGCCCATGAACAAGATCAGCATCAGGATGGCCGTAACGATCGTTTCGGTAAGCGGAGAGCTCAGATCGGTTTTACGATACACATTTACGGATTGACGGTAGAACGTCTGGTTCAGTCCGCGAAATTTCTCGTTCATCGATTTTTCGGCGTTGAAGCCTTTGACCACCTTCAGGCTGCCGAGGGTTTCCTCGATCACGCTGATCAGTTCTCCGAGTGTGGCTTTCGTGCGCCTCGCAGCGTGCTTCAGCGAGCGCCCAAGAACGGCGATGGCCAGCGCGGCCACGGGAAGCAGCAGCAGGATATATAGGGTGAGCTTGATGCTCACCAGCAACATCATCGTAAACAGGATCACCACCGTGAGCGGTTCGCGGAAGATCATCTCGAGTGTTTGCATGATTGACCACTCGATCTCCTGCACGTCGGCCGTCATCCGGCTCATGAGATCACCCTTCTTTTCCTCGCTGTAGTAGCTCAGCGGCAACTGCAGCGATTTTGAATACAGGCGGTTTCGCAAATCGCGAACGACCCCGTTGCGGATCGGTGCGATGAAGAACATGGCGAGATAACGGCACACATTCTTCGAGAACGTAAGGATAAATACTGCGACGCAGATGAGAATGAGCGTGTACGCCTTTCCTTTTGCGAGGATCAATGCCGCGAGCCAGTAGCTTGAAGCTTCCTGGAAGAACTTAGAAGACATAGAAAATGTGGGGGGACCCTTGAACGCGATCTGCAGAATGTCGATGGGATTTGACTTGAAAAGCAGCTCCGCAAAAGGCCCTATGAGCGCCAGGGTGGCCGCCGAAAAGATGGCGAACAGGATGTTGAACAGGATGTTCAGCACCGTGTAGCCCTTGTAATTACGGGTGTACCTTAAAACAGAAAAGAGGCGCCCCATGCCAGCGCCGAAAGTTAGTATAAAAAACTCCATACCTTTGTTCACATGGAAAGCGTGCGACAGCAGAAGGTGAACAAGCTGCTGGCAAAGGAGCTGGCTGAGATTTTCAGGGCGAATGCAAGAAGCTTGTTCGCCGGCGCATTCATTACCGTAACTGGCGTGCGTGTGAGTCCCGACCTGGGCGCGGCAAAAGTTTACGTGAGCATTATGGGGGCGAAAGACCGCGCAGCGATCTTTGAGCTCATCAAGAAAGAGGCCGGGATCATCCGGCGGAAGCTTGGATCGGTAATCGGCCGACAGCTTCGCGTGGTTCCCGAACTCTCATTTTTCCTCGACGATTCGCTCGATTACGCGCTCCGCATCGACGAGCTTCTCAAAAAGAAGTAAACTGGACCTTTCGCTTTATATCGCGCGGCGGTATCTTGTATCGAAGAAATCCAACCACGTGATCAACGTGATCAGCTGGATCAGCGTGGCCGCCATCGCAGTGACCACCGGCGCGCTCGTGATCATCCTTTCAGCTATGAATGGGCTCACGTCAATTGTCGCGGGACTATACAATGCCTTTGAGCCCGACATCCGCGTGACCGCTTCATCGGGCAAGTACATTGAAGAAGGCGATCGGCTTATGGATTCACTGCGTCATGTGCCCGGCATCACTTTTCTTTCGGGTACGCTAAGCGATAAGGTACTGATCCGGAACATGGACAACCAGGCGCTGGTGACCGTGAAGGGGGTAGATCGGAACTTTAACCGGATCACAGCAATCGAGAGTTCGATCGAAGAGGGACGTTACGCACTGAATGAACATGGTCCGGGTATCATTCTCGGGCGCGGCATTGCCAACCAGCTACAGGTGAGCCTGAGTGTATTTGGCACAGAGTTAAGCCTGTTTAGTCCGGTTCGCGGCCGTTCGTCGAGCCTGAATCCCGACGATCATCTCAACCAGGTGTACTGCACGCCTAAAGGCATATTCTCGTTGAACGAAGAGCTCGATTTCCAATACGCCTTCGTGAGCCTGGAAACCGCGCGAAAACTTTTTGATAAGCCTACGGGTTATTCAAGCATCGAAGTGGGCTGCGAGGAAGGCAGCGCAGAAGATGTTCTGCAGGAAATAAAGAAGCGGCTCGGCGATCGGTACGAGGTAAAGTCCCGCTATCAACTGAACGATACCTTGTTTCGGTCGCTTGAAACAGAAAAGCTGGCCACGTTTATCATCCTGGCATTCATTCTGGTGATTGCGACCTTCAACATCATTGGCGCGCTGACCATGCTGATCATAGAAAAGAGAAAAGACATTTCCACCTTGCTCAGTATGGGCGCCGACATCCGGCTGGTACGAAATATTTTCATGCGCGAGGGACTGCTGATAACTGGTATAGGTGCTGCGGCGGGACTAGCCTTGGGACTGCTGGTATGCTGGCTTCAGTTGCAGTTCCATCTGGTGAAATTCGGCAATGATTTTATCATTGGATATTATCCGATCGAGCTGCAGGCGGGGGACTTTGTAAGGATTTTCCTGCTCATCATGCTCATTGGATTTATCGCGGCGCTTTATCCGGTGCGAATATTCACGCGGACGCGCGTGGAATTCAAAGCGGCGTAAAATTCTTCATTTCAGAATTCCCACCAGCGGGACTTAAACCCGAGGTACACCCCGTCGTCCTGGACCTTGATGGGATATGTTTTTAGGGCGTAAGCACCACCCGACGTGGCTTTTCCGCTTTCGAGATCGAACGAATAACGATGCAGCGGGCAAATGATCTCATTGTTTATGCTGCACATGCCCTGGCTCAGGCTCGCGCCGTTGTGCGGACAACGGTCCTGTACGGCGTAAGTACCCCGCTGTGTGCGCGTGAGACAGATCTTTTCACCGCGAAGATCAAAGGACATGATTGTTCCTGGCTGGAGGTACCGTTCATAATCGCTGACGCTCTCAAATATGCGGATCCAGTGGTACAAGGATCAAGTTTTCTCTGGCGTATCAGATGACGTCATTCATCGTAAACACGCCTTTTTTTCCGAGCAGGAATTCGGCGGCCAGAACGGCGCCCAACGCAAATCCTTTCCGGTTGTGGGCTTTGTGCATGATTTCGATGTCGTCGACGGGAGAAGAATAACGGATGATATGGGTGCCCGGGACTTCGCCTTCGCGCTTGTCTTTTATAGCAAGGATGTCTTCGCCATTTTCAACAAGGCTCCATTTCTTTTTTCTTTCAATGCGTTCAAGCAGTTGGTTTGCCAGGGTGATGGCAGTTCCGCTGGGCTTGTCGAGTTTGTGAACGTGATGGATCTCTTCCAGCGAGACGTTGTATTCTGGATAGCGATTCATCTGTTCGGCGAGAAATTTGTTCACCTTGAAAAACAGGTTAACACCCAGGCTGAAGTTCGTTGCGTAAAGAAGCGCGCCATTTTTCTCCCGGCAGAGCGTCTCGATCTCCTCGAACCGGTCATACCAACCTGTCGTGCCTACCACCACCGGAACTCCTGAGTGAAGGCAGCGGATGAGATTCGGAAGCACCGTATGGGGTGTGCTGAATTCAATGGCCACATCGGCGTCGCGGGGAGTCAGTGATCCAAGTTCTGAGCTGTTGGCGCTCGAAAATCGGTGGCTGATGCGGTGGCCGCGGTCCGCAGCGGCCGCCTCGATCTCCTTTCCCATCTTGCCGTACCCAAGCAATGCAATGTTCATAGCTAGTCAAATCGAATGGTGAATCGAATTCCGGCTCCTCCGGTCGCTGCTGCCGGGAGCCACGGCGAAACGGCGATGCTGAGGTCATCGGTCACGTCGAACGTTTTCAGATGCGCGTCGACGTTCGCATCAATTATATTTAGAATGTATAGAACGCCCATACCGATCACAGCCAGGTCGCGAAAACGACGGTAATGTGTTTTCTGAGACTGCAACTGGTCGCCGGAAAGGAAAGTCCCGTTCAATGTGGATGGATCGTCGTCATATTCAGCGATCAGATTCTTCCTGTAAAAGTTGTACTCGTCATTATTCACTTTGAACAGGTATCCAAAGCCGCCCAGCCCTGCATATAATACAGGAATCTTCCAGTATTTTTCGTTGTAGGCTTGCCCGAGGCCGGGCAGGATCGCGCTCATGATGCTGGCTTTTCGCGGAGAGCCGTAGATGCGCTTATTCAGCTCGCGCCGTTGTTCCAGGCTGTCGCCTGAGGGGGGGGCGTTCTGTGCGCTGAGTGCCATACAGGTAATCAAAAAGAAATAAGCGAGGAGCAGTTTCACGGCTTCACAAGGTCCTTTACGAACACATGTCCGAGACTGGTATCCATGGTTTTGTCGAGCCCGGCCATCAGCTCGCTGATATGGGTGAGCTCTTCCGAATCACCGATAGGAAGTGTGTTGATGCCTTTCTTTTCAAGGGCATCTACAACGAACTGCACAGTGAGTCTGCTTTCAGTAACTCCGGGTTGGTACACCACTTCCTTATAATGGTCGGTCTTTACCTCTACGAAAATGCCTGTTTCGACAAATTCGTTTACAATGGTTCGCGCCAGCCGCGAGGGCAGGTCCAGCTTTTCGGCGATCTCATCGACAGTGAGGGAAGGTTCGTTATGAAAGAATCGGCGCGTAACCAGGTTGGCAACGAGCAAGGCAATTACTTTTTTATACCGGACGCTCAGATTTCTGATCTCCTCCTCGAGTTCATGATGTGCAGCGTTCTGGTATGCATAGGTGAGCTGGGCGCCGAACAATACAATGTACCAGCTGTACTGGACCCAGATAAGAAACAGTGGTAGTGCCGCGAAGCCACCATAAATCGCGTTCATCTGGTTCACGCCGACCTGGAAATTAATGTAGGCCCACCCCAATAGCTCAAACAGAATGGTGGCGATGACCGCGGAGATAATCGCCGACTTGTATTTCACCTTGGTGTTGGGTAAAGCAAGGTAAAGAAACGCGAATACGGCGGTCACCATGACGTAAGAAAGAAGCTTAAGTAGGATCGTGGTGAAGAGTCCGAGCAAATAGATGTCGGCCGCCCTGGTTTGCAAAGCCACGGTGAAACCGACCGACAGGATCAGTACTACTGGACCGATGATCATGATGGTGAGGTAGTCAGTAGTTCTTCGGATCCAGCTTCGTCCCTTAGCGACTTCCCAAATATGGTTGAATGTATTCTCGATACTGACCAGCAGCTTCATCACGCTCCAGAGCAACAGAACGATGCCGATGCCTGCAATAACGCCGCTGTGCGTTGTAGCCAGCATTGAATTCGCATAGACGAAGGCATTCGAGAGCACCGTTTCATACTCTTTGTAATTATGCAGAAGTTGCGTTTCTATGTCCGTTTCATAGCCGAAGCCCTTTGCAATTGCAAAAACAAGAGCAAGAATAGGAACGATTGAAAACAGCGTGTAAAAAGTGAGCGCCGTGCCGGCGACCATGCAGTTATCCTCGTTGAAGCCTTTCGCAGCCAAAGAAAATGCCCTCAGCTGACGGATCAGGATGCCCTGCTTGCGGTCGACGCGGTTGATGCGCATCTTCCAGATCTTCTGCGAGACAAATTCGTAGGACCTGCGCGCGGCGGGAATGAGCTTGGCCATGAGCAAATTTAGCAATAACCGCCGGAGAGAAATGATCAACACGCGGTCATTCAGATGGAACGGTTACCTTTCGGAAGATTGCATTTTCCTGCGCGCCATCATATCAACAAGATGCTGGGCCCGCTCCTTGCCTTGGTGGTATGGGTGGTTCCCGACTTTGGAACCGGCAACTGGCAGGCCCAGTTGATGGCTGGCATCGCGGTGTGGATGGCTGCCTGGTGGTTCACCGAAGCCGTAGGTTTTGGTGTCACGGCCATGGTGCCGGTGCTGATGTTGCCTGCACTTGGAATTGCGGATGTGAAGGACGTGGCGCGGCAATATTCTGACTCGATCATTTTTTTATTCATCGGTGGATTCATGCTCGCCTTCGCGATCGAGAAATGGAACTTTCACAAGCGCATCGCGTTCAGGATCCTGTCAGTGGTGGGCAGGGACCCTTCTACAATTCTCTTCGGTGTCATGCTGTCCACCTTTCTCATCAGCAACTGGATCAGCAACACCGCCACCACGATGATGCTGTTCAGCGCCGTATTTGCGCTCATCCAGGAAACCCGTGCGCATATGCCGCGGAATGGTGACCGGTTTGCAGCGGCGCTCCTGCTTGGTCTTGCGTTCTCGGCCACCATCGGCGGATTAGCCACTCCAGTAGGGACACCGCCGAACATGTACTTTTTTAAAGCATATCATGAAGCCTTTCCGATGCACAACGATCTCGATTTCATTCATTGGAGCCGCATCGGCTTTCCCATCGCTTTTTTATTCCTGCTCATTACCTTTTTTACGCTTCGGTATTATTTCCTGCGCCAGGTCCACCTTGAAATCAAGCGCGCGTATTTCATCAATGCGTACCGCGAAATGGGTAAACTATCTTGGGAGGAAAAATGGCTTTTTGGTTTGTTTGCCGGATGCATCGTATTATGGTTGACACGGGCAGACATCGATTTCGGTAACGGCCGGTTTTACGGCTGGAATCATATATTTCCCCACCCGGAATTTACCGACGATGCATTGGTGGCGGTCTTCGCGGCGCTGGCATTGTTTCTTGTTCCGTCGCGCGGTAATCCGGGAGAAGCGCTGCTGGTGTGGGACGATGCTAAGAAGCTACGTTATGACATCATCCTGATGTTCGGCTCGGGTTTTGCGCTGGCTTATGGATTTGAAGCGTCGGGGCTTAGCAGGCTGCTGGCCAGTACCCTTGCCGGCCTGAAAGGAGTTTCACCGTTCCTCATCATACTTGGCATCTGCATGATCGTGACCCTCATCAGTGAATTCGCATCCAATATCGCCAGTATCCAGCTGGTGATCCCCATCATGATCGCCCTGCAGAAGGAGCTTGGGCTTCCGCCATTGCTGCTCATGATGCCGGCTACGTTCGCAGCATCACTTGGGTTTATGCTTCCGGTGGCCACAGCTGCCAATACCATTGTATTCGGAACGCGCATGATCGAGATCCGCGACATGTTTCGCGTGGGAGTCGTGCTCGACGTGCTGGGCATACTCGTCATCACGGTGTTGTGCTACTTTTACCTCGCGTAGCAAAGGATGCGGTGGAAAAGATGATATTTGCCGACGCGCATGGTGACCGGCAAACAGATTCACAAACGCTTTGGCGAACTGGAGATCCTGAAGGGCGTGGATGTCGAGATCGGCGCCGCTGAAATAGTTTCGATCGTGGGATCGTCCGGCGCCGGAAAAACGACATTGCTGACGATTCTCGGAACCCTGGACAAGCCAAGCAGCGGCCAGGTATTCATCAATGGCCAGGAGGTTTCATCGTTCGCCGAGAGAAAGCTCGCTGCGTTCCGTAACAAGCACATTGGTTTTGTGTTCCAGTTTCACCAGCTGCTTCCCGAATTCACGGCCGTCGAGAACGTGGCGATGCCCGCATTAATTTCCGGAATGAACCGGCGGCAGGCTCTTGTGCATGCCGAGGAATTGTTGGATCTTCTGGCGCTACGCGACCGGCGCGAACACAAGCCATCGGCGCTGAGCGGTGGCGAACAGCAACGGGTTGCCGTCGCGCGGGCACTGGTCAATAAACCCAACGTCGTATTTGCTGATGAGCCTAGCGGGAACCTGGATAGTGTGAATGCAGAAGAGCTCCATCGTTTGTTCTTCCGCTTACGGGAGGAACTGAAACAGGCATTCGTGATCGTGACCCACAACAACGACCTGGCGCGCATGGCAGATCGCATGCTCACCATGCGAGATGGCGTTATTGTGCAATAAGGTGTGTTCCTTTAGGGATCTCCGGAAATAGGAAATGTGCAGCCCAGCTGTTAAATTTGTTAGTTCCCCCGTTGAACCAGCAACCCACATACCTGATGAAGGCGCTGATCGAGCGCGAACAAACGGGGAACCTTAAAACGCTCCCGCTCCGGTATCCCGAAATAGATTTTTGCAGCAATGATTACCTGGGGTTCAGCCGGCTGGGCTTACTAAAAGAAAAGCTTCAGCAAAATGGCAAAGCTCCTGAGCATTCCTTTGGCTCAACGGGCTCGAGGCTTAATAGCGGTAATACCGGATATACAGAAGAGGCTGAAAAGCAAATTGCACTATTTCATCATTCTCAAAGCGCCCTCATATTTAATTCCGGATACGACGCGAACCTCGGTTTGCTTTCGAGCGTGCCACAAAAAACGGATCTCATCCTGTATGATGAGCTGGTGCATGGTTCTATTCTGGATGGCATCCGGCTCAGCCAGGCGACCCACTATAAGTTCCGGCACAATGACGCTGATTATCTCGACGAGCTCATTCACCGGCACCAGAGGAACTTCGATAACATATACGTGGTGGTTGAAAGCGTTTATGCGCTCGATGGCGACACCGCTCCGCTTCTTGAGCTGTCGGAGATATGCAAGCCTTCCAAGAACATTTTCCTGATCGTTGATGAAGCCCATGCCATCGGTGTATTTGGGAACCAGGGCCGCGGCTTATGCAGCGCACTTGCCGTCGAGCACAAGTGTTTCGCCAGGATTTACACTTACGGCAAAGCGATGGGGTGCCATGGCGCAGCCATTGTGGGTAGCGAAGTGCTGCGCAATTACCTGATCAATTTCGCCCGGTCATTTATTTACACAACGGCTCTCCCTTATTATTGCATTGAAGGGATCAGGCATGCTTACCAGTTGCTGATCGAAACGCGGCAAAAGGACCTGCTTCAAAGCAACATTTCGTATTTCTATTCCAAGGCGACCGATTTGAAGAACTGTATCAAGAGCCAGAGCCCCATACACAGCGTGCTGCTTGGCAGCAATGAGGTGGTGGACCGGCTTCAGACCGAACTGGCTGAAAATAACATCCACGCGCGGGCGATGAAGAGTCCCGCGGTGCGCCCGGGTTCTGAACGGTTGCGGATCTGTGTGCACGCATACAATTCGAAAGAAGAGATCGATCTTCTGATATCGGTTCTGCGCGCATTCAAATAGGAAGGTTCTCCGGAGGACGTAAGGGATATCGGGATGTTCCGTCGCCGGCCACCTCAGCCAAGCATTTTCCGTAATTTTGTCCGCTTCAATCGTCGCACATGATCCCCAAAGACAAACAGGTATTTAAGCTAATTAAGGAAGAGCTGCATCGGCAAACCACCGGCATCGAGCTCATCGCTTCTGAGAATTACGTCAGCGACCAGGTGATGAAAGCCATGGGTAGCGTGCTTACCAACAAGTACGCCGAAGGCCTGCCCTTCAAGCGATACTATGGAGGATGTGAGGTAGTTGACAAGGTCGAACAGCTGGCCATTGACCGCGCGAAAACGCTGTATGGCGCGGCATGGGTGAATGTACAGCCACATTCGGGTGCCCAGGCAAATGCTTCTGTGATGCTTGCGTGTCTGAAGCCAGGCGATACCATTCTTGGACTGGATCTTTCACATGGCGGGCATTTAACCCATGGATCGCCGGTCAATTATTCAGGAAAATTGTATCGTCCTGTATTCTATGGGGTGGATCGCGAGACCGGCCGCGTGAACTATGACTCTGTTGAAGAAACCGCAAAGCGCGAACGGCCGAAAATGATCATCTGCGGCGCCAGTGCATATTCACGAGACTGGGATTATCCCCGCTTGCGAAAAATCGCCGATTCGGTGGGGGCCATCCTGATGGCTGATATTGCGCATCCGAGCGGACTGATTGCGAAAGGCATCCTGAACGATCCGATGCCCCACTGTCACGTGGTGACCACGACCACCCATAAAACACTGCGCGGGCCGCGCGGCGGCATGATCCTGATGGGAAAGGATTTCGAAAATCCTTTCGGAGAACGCACGCCTAAGGGCGAGATCAAGATGATGAGCAATGTGCTTGACATGGCGGTATTTCCTGGTACACAGGGCGGACCGCTTGAGCACATCATCGCCGCAAAAGCAGTGGCATACGGCGAAGCGCTGACCGACGATTACATGAAGTACTGCGTACAGGTGGTGAAGAATGCTCAGGCCATGGCAAAAGCGTTTATGGACCTGGGCTACCACATTGTTTCAAAAGGGACCGACAACCATATGTTTCTCATCGATCTTCGCAACAAGAATCTTACCGGCAAGGATGCGCTGGCGGCGCTCGAGCAGGTGAACATCACCGTGAATAAGAACATGGTGCCTTTCGATGACAAGTCGGCGTTTGTGACCTCCGGCATCCGCATCGGATCACCGGCCATCACCACCCGCGGGCTGAAGGAGAAGGACTGTGTGAAAGTGGTTTCATTCATCGACGAGGTGCTGACCCGCCGCGACAATGCCAAAGAGCTGGCGAAGGTGAAGAAGCGGGTAAATGCGACGATGGAGAAATATCCGTTGTTTCAAAACGCAGAATGATCTGAAGTCCAGACTGCCAGACCGATTTCCAGGCGCGGGTTTTACGCCCGGGCACTGGAAATTGAAATCTGGTACTTTTCGCGCACGTCAGTCACGTCATAATTCGAATGAGCGGCGCGCGATGACATCTCCTGAATGCGTCACCAGCTCCACTGAGTATTTCCCCGCAGCCAGAGTTTTTACAGGCAGGTCCAGGTCGTATTGACCATCACGTGTGGCCGTCAGCCAATCGCTTCGGATAATTCCTACCGGCATGCCGGTGCTGTCGCGCGCCACGCAGCTCACATATTTAGTTTCAGGCAACGAATAATTCAGCGTGCCTTTCAGTGAATGGCGAATGGTGTGGATGACGCCGGCGCGCGATACGAAGGAATGATTGCCAATTGTATACCATGGGAATTCTTCGCCTTTCAGGTCGCTGACCATGCGACGCAGATCGATCCCGGCTGGCTCATCCAGGCTGCAGATCCCGCCTGTTGGAAGACCATTGCTGATGGCCCAAACCGCGGATTGAGTGAGTCCGTCACCATAATGGCCTGCGTTGAGATGAGCTGCCAGCTTGATGAGGTTGCTGTCGGCCATGGCATTCAGCGCGAATTTCGAACCGGCCGGGGGAGAGGAATCCGTTCGCTCGCAGCAGAAACCATACACGCGGAGGGTTGCAGTGCCTTTGCCTTTCAACAACACGCTTTCCGACTTTACAATCAGAATATCCTGGTACTCGCTGGCCTCCGCTTTCAACCGCCGGCCCGGTTCAACCGCAATAACTAGTGAATCGGGAACCAGGCTACGGAGCTGCAGCTCGACGCAGTAGCCCTGGTATCCTCCCAAACCTTTGCCTGTGCCGCTGATCAGTTTACGGCATATCGCATCCTGCAGCGTGACGTGCTTGGCCGTTTTTGCTTCCGCGCATTGAAGAAGCCATATCACGGCGATGATTGATATTTTGTTCATGATGATTGTTTTGGTGGTAAGCCTGCTTCATGCTCGGGGTTTTAGGAGAATAACAACCGGATGGCAGATTGGTTACAAGCTGTCAGATTCATCGCCTGTTCATAACTTGAACACCATTTCGTCGATGCGGATCCCCGCTTGATATGTTTCGGGCTCGGACTAGCAGAAAAAATATCGCGCCCACACCGCGTACACTTGCATTTCGCATTTTCATGACTATACATTCGTGCCGTCAATCTTATCACACATAGACGCCGAGATGTTGGACATGGTATATGGGGTGTTCTTCCACCAGCGTCTGGCGGCTATGTGGAGTAAGAGAAAAACAGATTCACATGAATAGCATCGACCTGCACATTCAACCGATTTGCCAATCGGCCGCAACGCAAAAATCAAAGCTGTCTGCACCGGAGTTTCACTTGCCAGCCGGAAAGAGATCGCCGCGAATTATTTTCCTAAGTAATTTTTTTAGCCGATTTGCCGGCGCGTTTCCGAAGGACCCGAAACACATCTGGATCGACCCGCTGGGGCCGCAGTGCTTTATCGCATGAAAGTTTCAAGGATAGACGACTCCGTCACTGAGCAACAACTGATCGACCAGATCCGGAGAATCGATGAGAGTTTCCTGGTTATAGAAACAGTGTTAACCAGTCTATGCAGAATTCTTCTATATGTTGTTTTCTGGCTGCTGCCAATTTTTTAAGTCTCCATACAGACTGCAAGAGTAACTTTCAATTCCCGTTCAGGGAAATCGGCTCAGTTCATTCCGTCGCGGGGGTTTTGCCCGGAAACGGGAGGTGTTGTCGGCGGGATCAGCCTTGAAGCAGCCAAAAGCACCAGGCAAATGAGTGGTGATTGCGCGATGCCGAGAAGCCACCGGCTCCATGTGTATTCATTAACTTCCGCTTTGCCGTGGACAACGAAGGAAAGGCCGATTGAGACAGCAGAAAGCACAGCTAAGATTAAATAGCAGATCAACAGGGGTCGTATCATCCGGCCAGTGGTTAACACCTTCAGGCAGTAATAGCTCAACACCAGGAATGCCACTGCCCATAGTATGGTGAGGGGATATTTTGCGTAGTAAAGAGTGAGGTATTCAAGGCTTTCGAAGGGTTTCATCATTGTTGGTATCGTGATCGTATCGGGCCTTTCATAGTATTTGGAATAAAGAATGCTGTTCAGGTAAACGAAAAAAGTTTCCCGCAAGTAGCCGAGAATGCCAAACGCAATGAAAAACAGAATCACATTTTTCACAGATTTGCGCATGGCCCAAGGTACAGAATTTGGAGCGGCCGGGCGGGAATAGCGCTGTCCCTACTTTGACTTCCTGAGGCGGATATAGGTATTGCCGTAAATAAGCCGCTGTAAGAAAGACAGTGGCTGTTCTAATTTAAATCCGCGTGACTCATAGAACCGGATCACATCGATTGGATCAATTCGACTTGCAGCGTCCTCTTCGCATCCCAGATGGAGGCTGTAATTTGGGACCAGCTTGCCATACCGAAGTTTTTGGTTGCGTTTCGCTGGCATTAATAACCGAAAAAACCGTGACACGATGATCGGTGGCAGACGAAACATCCGTCGTTCCGACAAATATGCGGCAAGCCAGATCACCTTTTCCCTGGAAGTGAGAGAGCCAAAATTCCGCAATCCGTAAATCGCGTATCGCTGCCACCACCGGCAAAACCAGGCATCGTTATGAATCACGATCCCACCAGGTTTAAGAACCCTTGCTATTTCAGACACGACCATTTCCGGATTGAGCGGGTGCTCCAGAAACGTGTGAGTAAATACGCAATCGATGCTGTTGTCAATGAACGGCAGTCGGGTGGCATCGGCAACTATCCCCGGCTTATTAAATGCTTTAGCGTAGGCCACCATATTCGAGTAGCCGATGTCCACCGGGAAATAGTTTTGAATACGCTTGCTGGCATTGGCCGACCGATGCTGGTACCTGCTTCCCCCAAGCTCAATAACCACCGCGTCACTTGGACACGACCGTTCAATAAATGAAACGATCTCTTCCATTCTTTGAACATCCATATCACGAAAGCGGTTGGTCCGGGTGATTTTTTCCTCCATCTCATTCGGGCCAGCCTCCCTGCGGTCGTCGGAATAGAACTCATTGTAAAAGTTCGCCGAGGCGGAAGGTTCGACGAAATTTAGCACCAGGGGATTTTCGTCGTGAAAGGGGGCGCGCTGAAAGATTGCCGATAAGCTATTGGTCATTTTGAAGGAGATGCAAAAAAGTTCACCCAGATCATCCACAGCCCGAATATGAAACCGTAGACAAGGAAGGTGAACGTGTACGAATGGTTAAAGTCAAGCCAGCCGGCGTTTGCTTTGGAAATGATGGCAAGAAGTGCCACCCGAAGCACATTCAGAAAGTGGATTGCAATAATGCCTGCAGGTACAAACCACAACTTATGCTTCACCGGACCCGGGTACGCAATTACAAAAACAGCAAAGAGCGCAAAGAGCTTGAGGGCATTGCATTCAGATCCGATCCAGACGCCGTTCGACGCATCAATTCCGACCACCTGGAAATCGCGGTCCTGCAGGACCATGAACGTTTTATAACCGAGCAGGTTTAACAGGTAGTTTGTTTGCTGCACGATAATCCCAATAAAGCTTTGATCGTAATACGTGTAACGCTTTACAACGAATTGATAAACCAGGAACAGCGTGGCGTACAGTACACCAGCCACAATAAAAAACCTGGCGAGGGGGAGCCTGAGTGCGGTTTTCATCCGGCTCAGAGGAGCGGATCCTGTTTTTTGTCTGAACGGCGCGTGTAGAGCTTCTTAGCTCCGTATGCTGCGCCGGCTGCCAGTAAAAGGCTGATGCCCCCATCAATGGGAACACAAGGTGGCGGCCAGCAGGTGGGTTGGCCACCTCCGCCACCAGGCGGTGGACCGGGTTGTGCGAAAGACCCGGCGGCTAAAAATAATAGTACAGTTAAGGCGTACGCGCGTAGCGGTGCTGTCATCCGAATAATTCCCCTAAGATATGAAAATTTCATGAAACCTCCCCTGAAATTGCGCTTCTCGGAGGAATTTTCGGAGAAATCGAGACCTCCAACGCTCATTGGTCCGGAAAACTGCTAATTCCGTTATATTTGTCAGTCTCCGAAAGCTGTGGCACAGACTTCTGCTTCCTCTAAGAAGCCCGCAATCATATCCCAAAAGGATATCAATCTTATTATCCGGATTATTAAGCAGAACTGGTGGGTACCCATTGTTATTGTCACCATTCTTTTCGCATTCGGAACGCTTTATGTGTATCGGCTTACCACAGTATACAAAGCGTCGACAGAATTCCTTCTGAAGAATGAGGATACCTATTACCGAAGCAACGTGGTCAACGACGCTAGCTTTTATTCAATGACGTCATACGTTGATAATTCCAATGAAACGCGCATCGTAAAGTCGTATGACCTTGCGAGTCAAACAGTAGATAAGCTATTAGACGCTATCCAGGTTTCTTATTACATAGTTGGTAAGGTCAGGACCACCGAATATTTTCAGGGAATGCCTTTCAAAATTCAGGTGATGAATCTGAACCCTGATTTCTATGAACGCGTCTTTGATTTTCGGGTTCTAAGTCCTACGAGTTATGAAATCGTGTATTCTGTGAATGGAAACCGCCTGGTAAAACGAGGTGAGTTTAACAAAGAGCTCGTCGACATTGATATGCATCTGATGGTATCGTGGGCTGGAAATGTCAACGATCAAACGGTACGTTCACTCATGGAAATTGTTTACCAGTTCTCGATTCATAGTAAGGAGCGGCTGATCGGGAACATTCAGGCTAATATGGACGTGAAGAATCCGGAATACACCCAAATACTTCGCGTGACCCTCAAAGATGTCATTCCTGAGCGCGCAGTTTTGATCCTGGACACGCTTAATAAGGTGTACGCAAATAATAAGCTCAAGTCAAAATATGAATTGAATGAACGTACAATCGAGTATATCGATCGGCAGCTCAACGAAATTACGTTCTCGCTGAAGTCCATCGAGGATACCATGCAGATATATAAGGAGCGGCGCTCCATTATTGACCTTGGCTGGCAGCAAAATGATTTTCTTGCGAAAATAAGCGCATACGACAAAGAGCGATCGCAGAAGCAACTGGAGATTGGCGCTATGACCGACCTTGAAAAGTACATTATTGAAGATAAGGATCCGCAATTTCTTCCCCCCAGCGTGTTTGTATTCGAGAAATCGGGGTTCATGACTACTTCAATCGTGGAACTTTACAATAAACAAATAGAGCTGAACAAGGCGTATAATGCTTTCCGAGAGGACAACCCTAATGTTCGCGACCTGAAATCCACCATTAAGAAAACGAAGCAAGACCTGCTTATTTACATCCACAATACAAGGCGGGCAACAGAACAACAGATTGCAAACATTAACCGTGAGATTTCTGAATATATCGGAGAAGCAAAGCTCATTCCCGGAAAACAGCGGGATGTACTTAATATTCAGCGAAAAGCTGCGGTGAACGAGCAACTTTACAATTTTCTGCTGGAGAGAAAAGCGAGCACGAAGATCGCACGCGCCAGTATTGTTCCAGATCTCAAGATAGTGGAGGCGCCACGATTTGGCGGAATTGATTCGCCCGACAAGAAGAGCATTCAGCAGCAATTCATATCGGTAGGGTTATTAGTGAGCTTGATCATCATTTTCATCCGCTCGCTCTATTTCTCTCGGATCAAAACCGTTGAACACCTGAAGGAAGTCACCAACCTGCCGCTGGTAGGCGTATTGCCCATGCTCAGGGAAAAGAAAACAGAAGGACTCATCATTGATGAGGAACCGAATTCTTCGATCACCGATTCGTTTCGAAGTTTAAGAACCAACCTTCAGTATGCGAATGTTGACATCCATGCAAAGGCCTATCTCATCACCTCTTTCTTGCCCGGAGAAGGGAAGACCTTCATCAGTTCCAATCTGGCGGCACTGCTGGCCAAGAGTGGAAAGAGAACCGTTCTTATTGAGCTTGACCTTCACAAACCTAAAATCTACAAGCGGTTTAGCGAGCCCACTCCCACCAAGGGCATCACCACTTATGTAACCGGCCAGCATAGCTTCGAGGAAATTGTCACAAAGACTTACGTTCAAAATCTTGATACCATCTTCGCAGGTCCAATCCCTCCAAATCCTTCCGAGTTTGTTCTCTCTGAAAGGCTGAAGGAGTTACTTGAGCGCACCAAAAGAGAATACGACTATGTGATTATTGATACGCCTCCGGCCGGATTGTTATCCGATGCGGTGTACATGATTCAATTTACCGATGCCACGATCTTCGTGCTCAACACCAGTACCAGCTCTAAAAAGGTGATCAATTTTCTCGAAGGTGTGGTAGAGTCCAATAACCTGAAAAACGTACTACTCGTGATGAATGGAGTAGCCCGGGTTGGCAGGAAGTACTATTATTCAGGGTACGGCTATGCTTACGGGTATGGATATGGCTATGGATACCGGAGAGGAAAAGGTTACGGATAGCGGATCGCCGACCATTTATTCCACTATATATTTCTGATTATCAGCATGATATATGGAAGTAACGACGCTAAATCAGTGACCGGAAGCTGACCTCCACTTACGTTGCATTTGAAGTTAAATTGAGTAATTTTGCTACTCAATAATGATCGATACCCTCATCTCCTCCAAGACCCGGATTAAGCTGTTACTCAAGTTCTTTCTGAATAGCCAGAACACCGGGTATCTCAGAAGCCTGGAAGAGGAGTTTGGAGATTCTACGAATGCCATTCGTCTGGAGCTCAACAAATTCGAAAAAGCTGGGTTTCTGGCATCTGCGAACGAGGGAAACAAAAAGATCTTCTCTGTTAATACCAAACATCCGCTTTTTCCCGACATCAAATCGATCCTGATGAAAATGACCGGGCTGGAATACGTGGTGGATTACGTTTTGCAGCGGATTGGCGATCTGGAGAAAGTTTACCTCGTGGGCAATCTGTCGAAAGGAAAGGATTCCCAGATCATCGATCTGGTGCTCGTTGGCGACCATCTCAACAAACCATTTCTGCTCGAGCAAATTGAAAAAGCTGAGAAAAAGATCCATAAAAAAATCCGCTTCGTTCATTTTGGACGGCAGGAGTTTGATCTGAATAAAATCAAGGAGCCCGGGATGCACCCGTTGCTCCTGTGGAAGAAATAGCACTGAGGCCACATCCGATTTGGCTGTTGCTTGTTTATGTTACAAAAAACTGAGTCTGTGACTGAGGAGGCGAAGCTGTGAATGATGAGTAAGATCTGGAGAGCGATATATGTGAATTCAAGATCCGAAAAGAAAGTGGCCGTCTACCTTTCTGAGAAAGGAATTGAGTCCTATGTACCGCTGATAAAAACAGTGCGGCAGTGGAGTGACCGGAAGAAAGTGGTGGAGCTTCCGTTGTTATCGGGCTATGCATTTGTTCGGGTGAGCGCTGCAGATCACGACAGGGTGCTATTTACCCCGGGCGTGGTTGCATATGTGAGATCAGAAGGAAAACCGGCGGAGATCCGCGATGAAGAGATCGAGCGACTGAGGCAACTGGTGAAACTTGGATACCACATTGAGGCGCGCACCGGCACCGACCATTTCAGTAAAGGTGACCGGGTAAAGATTGCAGCGGGACCACTTCAAGGCATGGAGGGACTCGTGTCTGACCGCGGAGACGAAACGGAGATTTGCCTGATACTCGACAGCATCCATCATAGCATTATCGTGAGATTACCGAAGGGCATGCTGGCTGCAACCTGATCCATGAATTCATCTGCCAAAACCGAATGGGACCTCGTGATCCGTCCGAAAGTGTCGGCGCTCGAGATACGCCTGGCTGACATATTCAGGTTTAAGGACCTCCTGATGCTGTTCGTGCGGCGGGATTTTGTCGCCCTTTACAAGCAAACCATTCTCGGTCCGATTTGGTTTTTCCTTCAACCTGTTCTTACATCGTTAACTTTTGTGGTGGTGTTTGGCAACCTGGCGCAGATTTCCACCGACGGAACGCCGCAGATCTTATTTTACTTGTCAGGAATTACGCTTTGGAATTATTTTGCCGACACGCTCACTAAAACATCCGATACGTTTGCCGCCAATGCGTCGATTTTCGGTAAAGTGTATTTCCCGCGGCTGATTGTGCCCCTGTCGATCGTCGTTTCGAACCTGATCAAATTGGGCATTCAGCTGCTCCTTTTTCTTGCCGTATGGCTTTGGTTCGTGGTTAAAGGCACTGTCTCCCCGGATGGATCAATTGTATTACTTCCATTTCTCATCCTGATGATGGGCGTATTGGGATTTGGGTGTGGGGTCATCATTACTTCGCTCACAACAAAATACAGGGATCTCCGATTCCTGATCGGTTTTGGCGTTCAATTGCTCATGTACGCATCGCCCATTGTTTACCCACTTTCCGCGGTACCGGAAAAATACCGGTGGCTGATTGTGGCTAACCCGGTGACATCCATTGTTGAAGCATTCAAGCATGGGTTTCTTGGCAGTGGCGTTTTGAATTACGCGTATTTGGCCTATAGTGCGCTGGTGACCCTCGTCCTCACTCTGATCGGTATCGTGATCTTCAACAGGGTCGAAAAATCATTCATGGATACGGTATGACGGTTCTCGAAGCAGAAGGCATATCGAAACAATACCGGCTCGGGCTGGTGGGCACCGGTACCATCTCTCATGATCTGAACCGCTGGTGGCACAAAGTCAGGGGAAAAAGCGATCCTTACCTGAAGGTCGGCGAAGCAAACGACCGCTCGGTGAAAGGGGACAGTCAATACGTGTGGTCGCTGAAGGATGTCAACTTTGAAGTAAAACAGGGCGAGGTGCTCGGCATCATTGGAAAGAACGGCGCCGGTAAATCCACTCTTTTAAAAATCCTGTCACAGGTAACTTCGCCAACCACTGGCGAAATTCGTGTCAAAGGCCGAGTTGCTTCGTTGCTCGAGGTCGGAACCGGTTTTCATCCGGAACTCACAGGTCGTGAGAACATTTTTCTGAACGGCGCCATCCTGGGAATGACGAAACGGGAGATCAGGTCGAAGTTCGATGAGATCGTGGAGTTCAGCGGCGTGGAACGATACATTGACACGCCGGTAAAACGGTATTCTTCAGGCATGATGGTCAGGCTCGGATTTGCAGTGGCTGCTCACTTGGAGCCGGAGATTCTGGTGGTTGACGAAGTACTGGCGGTAGGGGACGCAGAGTTTCAGAAGAAATGTCTCGGAAAGATGAAGGATGTGAGCATGCAGGGGCGTACCATTCTCTTTGTCAGTCACAACATGGCAGCGGTAAAGAGCCTTTGTTCAAAGGCGATTCTGCTTGAGAAAGGCAAGAAGATTTTCGACGGACCGACGGATGCCGTCATCATGCGATATCTTAATGGCGAGATGAATAGCGGAACGTACAGGACCTTTGAATCGGGCCTGGTCTCTGCGAGCATGACGCTAAAAAGCGTTGGAATACATGGACAAGGGAAAGACTACAGCGAGCCAATCGTCATGAACGAACCGATTGAATTCTGCGTCGGATACGCTCTGAAAAAGGACGACTGCCGTTATGACTTCACCTTAAAAATCAAAGGTGACGATGGACAATACTTCATGGTAACATCGACTGCCTTCCATGGTGAACAACTGTTACGGGAGGGAAATCATGAGTTAACCATGCACATACCAGCACACTTCTTCAACGATGGATCGTTCGCCATCGACCTGCTGGTGGTTGAGAATAAAGAGCGGGCAATCATTTACGAGAAAGACATTCTGTTGTTTTCAGTCTCGCCCGCAATGCGCGACAGCGGAGCCTGGCTAGGACGCGAGGCGGGATATATTATGCCGATTTTCAATTGGAAATGAGCAACAAGAAGCACCATCAGGAGGTTATCAACGTAACGAGATCGTACCTGCCACCCATGGAGCGTTACATCGCTTATCTCAGTAAAGTATGGGAGGGCCGCTGGCTTACCAACTTCGGTCCAATGAACCTGGAGTTGGAGGCGAAACTGAAGGAGTATCTTGGCGTGGAGCATCTGGGATATTGCACCAATGGGACGATCGCGATACAAGTGGCGCTGCGCGCACTGGGAATTACCGGGGAGGTGATTACTACGCCCTTCTCGTATGTGGCTACGACCAATTCGATTCTTTGGGAAACCTGCAAGCCGGTTTTCGTGGATATTCGCGAGGATGACCTGTGCATCGACCACCGCCTTATCGAGGAGAAGATCACTGAGCGAACTCAGGCTATCCTGGCCGTTCATGTCTTTGGCCTGCCTTGCCACATCGAAGCGATTGAATCGATCGCAAAAAAACACGGCCTGCGCGTGATCTATGATGCGGCGCATGCGTTCGGCGTGAGATATCGTGGAAATTCACTACTGTCATACGGAGATATTGCCACGTGCAGCTTTCACGCGACAAAAATATTCCACACCGTTGAAGGAGGGTGCGTGATTTCGCGCGACGCTGAGATTGCGCGGGATGTGAAACTCAAGTGCACATTCGGACACGTGAATGACGATTATTTTCAGATAGGGATCAACGGAAAAAATTCTGAATTCCACGCGATCATGGGGTTGTGCGTTCTTCCTGATATGAGCGAATTAATCCGGGAGCGCAGGGAGATTTGCGAGTTGTATACCTCCCGGCTTTCCATCCGGGCTGAATTGAGTTTCCCACACTCTAGCCTGGAATACGATTATAATTATGCTTATTACCCGGTGATTTTAAAAAGCGAAAAGCTACTGCTTGAAGTGCGGGAGTCGCTCCGGCAGAACGGCGTGAACCCGAGGAGGTATTTCTACCCATCGCTCAATCGCCTACCGTTCGTCGACGGACCCCGCTGTCCAATTTCGGAGGACATCTCAGAACGGATTCTTTGTCTTCCATTATTTAATGGACTTGAAAGCAGGCAGGTCAATCGAATTTGCGATATCATCATTAATACCATTAAGCGATAAACAAATGAATGTTGAATTGAATGATTATAACAAGAGGATGGATGAAAAAGGGTGGGCTCTTTTTCCATCGATTGTCGACCAGGCGCTGGTAGAGAAACTCAAGCAGGACCTGGAAGACTCCTATGCGATCAGGAGACCGATCCAGCTGAAAAATGGTGTGGACACCAATACAGCGGGTACGGCGCATCACTTGCTGGCTGATGGAAAGAGCTTTTTTGATTTCTTATCTCGTTTGTACATCGATAAAGAGATCGGGGCGTACTTTGGCGGCAATTACATACTAAACACCTACGGCGGCAACCTGAATCTGCGCGGTCAGCATACGTATGCGAGCAATGTACATCGCGATGTCCGCACCTACACGTCCGACATTCGATTGTTGCTTAATATCCTGCTGGTATTGGACGAGTTTACAGAAGACAACGGCGCCACCTACCTGCTAAGCGGATCACATTTAAAAAAAGAGAAACCTACCGACGAGCAGTTCTTTCGCGATGCGGAACGGGTTGTTGCCAAACCGGGATCCATCGTGGTATGGGATGCCAACCTCTGGCACGCAGCGGGAGAGAACAAAACAAACGGCCCGCGCCGTGCGCTGAGCCTGATCTATTCGCGGCCCTTCATGAAGCAGCAATTTGATTATTGCAGACATTTCGGCTATGAAAATGTAGCAAAAATGCCCGACCGGCTGCAGCAAGTACTCGGCTATAAATCGCGCGTACCGTGCACATTGGAAGAATGGTACCAGCCGGTTGACAAAAGATATTACAGGAACGACCAGGGATAACTCAGAGAGCCATGGAAAACAAGACTAACACCCGGAATTATAACGAGGAGTACAAGGATAACGTGCGAAAGTACGCTTACGATTTCGACTATATTCTCCGCGACTATATGATGGAGACCTTCAAGCCTTACTTCCGCCCCGGAAAGGCGCTTGAAATGGGCTGTTATCTGGGAGAGTTCACAAAAAAAATACTTCAGCATTACAGCGATGTGACCGTAATCGAGGCCTCAGACGAGCTGATTGAGAAAGCGAAGCAAAATGTTGGTAAGGGCGTGCGATTCATACATTCCACGTTCGAGGAGTCTAATCTGAAAGAGAAATATGACTGCATTTTTCTGATGCACACCCTCGAACACCTCGATGATCCTGTGGGGGTGCTGCGCAGGGTGAACAGCTGGCTTTCAGAAAGTGGAAGGCTGATTCTAGTAGTTCCGAATGCAAATGCAGCGTCGAGGCAGATTGCGGTCCGAATGGGTCTTATTTCGCATCATACCGCTGTCATTGAATCGGAGCGGCTTATAGGACATCGGATCACTTACACATTGGATACGCTTGAGCGAGACGCCAGGGAATCGGGTCTGAATGTCATCAGTCGCGGCGGGGTATTCTTTAAGGCACTCGCGGGTTCCCAATTTGATGATGCGCTTGCGAAGGGAGTGATTAACAAGGGCTATCTCGATGGCTGCTACAAGCTGGGCATGGTTTACCCGGATCTTTGCTCAAGCATATATGTGATCTGCGAAAAAGGCCTATGAGCTCAGTCGCGATCATGCAGCCGTATTTCCTGCCTTATTTGGGCTATTACCAGCTTATCCGCGCGGCAGACAGGTTTGTGATCTTCGATGATGTGAATTTTATCAAGCGGGGATACGTGAACCGGAATAATCTGCTGTTAGATGGAAAGCCGTACATGTTCACGCTGCCAGTGAAAAATGCGAGCCAGAATCGGCTAATCAGCGAGCACGAGGTATTTGAGCTTGACAAGTTTAAGGTGAGTTTTCTTAGCGTGATTAAAGCGGCATACCATTCAGCGCCGAATTATGCGGCGGTTCGCGACCTGCTTGCAGATATTCTCGATCCCGGCGAAAGCTCGCTTACGCGGTTGCTTGAACGAACCCTCAAGAAGACCTGTGAATTTCTGGGGATCCAAACGCCCATGTCACGCTCTTCTGAACTAGCTGATGATCGTACTTCAAAAGGTGAAAAGCGGATCATTCAGATCACGAAGGCTGTTGGCGCCGACCAGTACATTAATCCGATTGGCGGTCTGGAGCTATACCATGACGCGGTATTCAGGGAAAACGGGATTGACCTTTTCTTCATCAAGATGGGACCTAATCGTTATGAACAGGGCACAGAAACCTTCGTGCCCAACCTTTCGATATTGGATGTGATGATGTTCAATTCGCCGCGCGAAGCGGACGACCTGCTGGCTGGCTATACACTAATTAAACACACCTAACATGAATATCCTTGGAAAGAAGGTCACACTGCGTGCTGTTGAGCCGGAGGATCTTCCATTGCTTCACAAATGGTCCAACGACCCGAACATCTGGTACATGCTCGATGGATGGCATTTCCCGGTAAACGTCATCTCGCAAAAGGCTTGGTTCGAAAATGCCAGCAAGGACCAGAATAATCTCAGGCTTGTGATCGATACTCCCGACCTTGGCGTAATTGGTTCTATCAACCTCACCAATATCGATTGGAAGAACAATCACGCATTCACGGGATTGATCCTCGGTGATAAAGACATTCGCGGCAAGGGTTATGGCGTCGATGCATTCATGGCCATTGAGCGTTATGCTTTCGAAGAGCTGCATTTTGAGCGACTCGATGGGTCGGTAATCGAATACAACGAGACTGCGTACAACTTCACCCTGAAATGCGGCTGGAAGGTGGAAGGTCGGCAGCGCAATTGGTATTTCAGAAAAAACCGCTACTGGGACCGGATTGTTTTCGGCATTACCAAGCAGGATTATTTCGAGCTGGTCGAAAAGAACAAATACTGGGAAACTAAGTGATGAGCGTTGGTCACGTGCTGGTTACCGGAGGCGCGGGATATATCGGATCTGTTCTGCTTTCCAAGCTCATTGCAAAGGGTTACCACGTGACCGTTCTCGACAGCCTGGTGTATTCCGATGCAGGTTTGAGGCCATTTTACGATCACAAGCGTTTTAAGCTGATCATCGGCGACATTCGCGATGCAGGAATACTCAGGACTTCCATGAAGGATCAGCATGCCGTGATCCACCTCGCTGCAATATCCAATGATCCTTCGGCGGCGCTCGACGCGAAGCTGACCCAGTCCGTCAACCTGGAAGCTTATGGGGGGCTTCTCGCCGAGGCGAAGCGGGCGGGCGTGATGCGGTTCATCAATTCGTCGAGTATCGGCGTGTATGGAATCAACTTCGAGAAAGAGGTGACCGAGAGCGACACGGTTAATCCGTTGACTGAATATGCGCGCTGCAAAGTTGAAAGCGAGAAACTTGTGCGTGCCGCTGCTTCCAAAGATTTCGTCACCGTTTCGCTTCGTTGCGGAACAGTTTGCGGGTGGTCGCCGCGAATGCGCTTTGATCTGAGTGTGAATACGCTCACAGCCCTTGCCATGCAGTCGCCCACGTTGACCGTGTGGGGCGGTGAGCAGTCCAGGCCGCAAATCCATGTCGACGATATTACAAGATATTTCACGGAACTGCTGGAACTTCCGGATGAAAAAATCAATGGCCGGATCTTCAATGCCGCTGGCGAGAACGTGACCGTGATGCAGATCGCCATAGCGATCCGGGATGCGATCGGACAGTCGCTGGAAGTTGTGAATGCGCCGCCCCGCGCAGACGAGCGCTCCTACCGCGTTGACTCGGGATTGATTCGCTCCATGCTTGGACTTTATCCCAAGCTTGGCATCAGGGAGGCCATTGAAGAGATCATCGATGCGCATCGTCGCGGGCTGTGGACAGATCATCAGGATCCTCTATATAATAACGTCGGACGTCTATTAGCAAGTAAAGTAAAATGAGAATAACCAAGGGCGCATTTATTTATAAGGTCGACCGCCAGGCGCCGTGGGCGGTGACACATGCACAGGTACCTACGGTGGATGTGATAGGCGACCGTTTCAGGATTTATTTCAGCACAAGGGATGAGCAGAACAGGTCATTGACCAGCTTCATCGAAGTCAGTGCCGATGACCCTACAAAGATTCTTTATGTCCATGACAAACCCATTCTGGATTTCGGGAAGCTCGGCTGCTTTGATGATTGCGGTGTTATGCCTTCATTTATCACCGACGTGGGGCCGCGCAAGTACATGTACTATTGTGGGTGGAATACCAGCACCACCGTGCGCTATCGGAATTGCATCGGGTTGGCCGTTACAAATGACGGCGTGAACTTCGAACGGATGTTTGAAGGGCCAGTTATGGACCGCACGAAGGACGAGCCGCACCTGGTTGTTACGCCATGTATTCTTCAGGAGGATGGACTCTTCAGGATGTGGTATTGCGGCGGAACAGAATGGAAAATGGTTAACGGTGTGTCCGAGCCACAATACCTCCTTAAATACGCAGAGTCGAAGGATGGGTTAGACTGGATCCGCCCGAATCGGATCGTCATTCCCTACAAGCACGAAAACGAGGCGATCGGCCGTCCCTCGGTGATCCGCGAAAACGGCTTGTACAAGATGTGGTATTGTTACCGGGATATTGTGGATTATCGGAAAAACAAGTCGAACAGCTATAAAATTGGGTATGCTGAATCGGCAGACAACCAGACCTGGATCCGCAAGGATGAGCTGGTTGACTTGTCGGCTTTGATCTCAGATTGGAACAGTGGAATGCAGGCTTATCCCTATGTCGTGTTGTACAAGGGACGCAAGCACCTGTTCTACAATGGAAACGGTTTTGGTCAGGGAGGATTTGGATACGCTATTATCGAATAACACCAGATAAAATGGAAAAACACAGTTATAATAGGAATGGGTACGTGCTGATGAAGAATTTCATCGACATCCGCCAGGTGGACGAAATTCGCAAAGAGGCACGCGAGATATTTCTTATCCAGCTCAGGCGGCTGGGGCTGGTTGCTAAAGGCGATGTGAGCGAAACCGAATTTGAAAATGGACTTTTCAAGTTGTTTGAAAAGGACATTCAGTTGCTGATGTATTGCGGAAAGCAACTGCAGCACATGATCTCACTCCACAGGCTTTCCTTGGATGAAAAGATCATCGCAAAGCTAAAGGAGCTTGGCTTGTCGCACCCTGTAATCAACGTTCGACCGGTCATATTCTTCAATCATCCGAAGCTTGGAAAAAAGGAGGTCGATCATACGAAGCCTGCCCACCAAGACTTCAGGACCACGCAGGGCTCGATCGATTCGGTGGTGGTATGGATGCCGCTTGTGAACATCCCCAAGAACCTTGGTGCCCTGGAGATCATTCCCGGCAGCCACCTGAACGGCCTGATGTCATACCAGGTGAACGACGCCTATCATTCCCTCGTGAATGTGAAGGAAGAAGACTTCATTTCAGTTGAGGTGGAAAAGGGCGATGCACTTTTCTTTTCTACTCTGCTTGTACACCGTTCGGGGCAAAATTCATCGGACTCCATCCGTTGGTCATGTCATTTCCGTTATAACAATATCGACGACCAGACATTCATCGACCGCGGCTTCCCACACACCTACATCTACCGGCCTCAGGACGAAGTGGTAACGAAAGACTTTCCTTCGGCAAGCCAGGTGCGAAAAGCCTTTGGGCAATAGCTACGGATAACCAAATTGGACCCACAGGAGCAATATAAAGAGTTTTCGTTTGAAGGGCCGGCGCCGTTCGTTGCAGTATACATGATCACGTACAATCATGGACCCTATATCGCGAAGGCGATTGAGAGCGTCCTGATGCAAAAGACAGCATTTCCACTGCGGCTTTTTATAGGTGAAGATCAATCTACTGATTCGACCAGGCAGATCTGTATTGACTATGCCCGGCGTTTTCCGGACAAGATCTCTTTGCGCCTAAACGATGTTAATTTCCTAATCAAGAACAGCAGCTCCACGTATTATGCCGCCTTTCGCAGCGGAGCTAAGTATATCGCTATGCTGGAGGGGGACGATTATTTTATCGATCCATTGAAGATCCAGAAACAGGTGGACGTGATGGAAAAGGACCATGCTATTTCGCTCGTCGGACACCGCGTGCAATTTGTTGATCCAGCCGGCAACCCGCTCGACAACCTGAAAAGTCCTGAGACTCCGCAGATCCTCACCGGGACTGATATTGCCGAGCGGGGTTGCATCGTTCATACAGCAAGCATCTGTTACAGGAACCTGTTCGGTCCAAACGAGTTTCCTCATTATTTTTTCAAACTGAAGACCGGCGACTTCGCCCTTTTGCTGCTGCTGTGTAAAGCCGGAAACATATTCATGCTTGATGAAAAGCTCTCCGCTTACCGCATTCACCGCGGCGGAGCATGGAGCGTGAAGTCCAACCTCGAAATGTATCTCAACATCGCATTCAACCTGGATATGCTCATCGCGGAGAATTTCGGGCCTGAGCAAAATGCAGGGATGGTTAATCAAAATCGCAACAACTTCAGGCACCTATTAGCCGGTGCGCTGAATAACAGCGATTCACAGACGATCGATCGAATCCTCGGTGCTTCTGCTCGAATTGATCCAGGCTTTCCTGAATATTTTGTGAGGGAAATTCTGTTCCCACATCTGCAGCTTCAACGGACTTCCGGATCCCATCGAATGGCGCGACGGCTGTCAAAGCTGGCTGGGTTTCTAAAAAAGCGGTAGTTCATTAATTAATGTGTGGAATTGCCGGCATATGGAAGCTTGACGGATCGGTTGTGAACGAATACGCGCTCAGAACTTTTACCGACTCCATGCATCATCGCGGTCCTGACGGCAGTGGATATGTGCTGGTAAATCAAAACCAGTTAGGACTGGGACACCGGCGGCTCTCGATACTGGATCTTTCGTCAGCGGCAGCGCAGCCGATGACTTATGCAGATGGCCGGTATACCCTGACATATAACGGCGAAGTGTTTAATTTTCGGGAATTGCGCGATGGACTGGCCGGTAAAGGGTACACATTCAAGTCTGATTCTGATTCCGAGGTGATACTCGCTGCGTATGCTGAGTATGGAGAGAAGTGCCTTCAGAAATTCAATGGCATGTGGGCGTTTGCGATTTGGGACGACCAGAAAAAGGAGTTGTTTCTTGCGCGCGACCGGTTTGGCATCAAGCCCTTATATTATTTCCACAGTGCCGCGCTTCTTGCGTTTGCGTCAGAAACACGCGCGTTCAAGTTCCTCGAAGGGTTCAACAGGCAAATTGATGAGCAACTTGCATCTGTTAATATGCGGGATGTGTATGCGCTTGAGGGCTCCGGCTATACGCCTTTCAGCCGGATTTTCTCGCTGCTGCCTGGGCATATGATGCGTTTGCGCCTGGGCCACAATGAGCTGACGCAAAAGCGGTGGTGGCATATCAAAGATCATTTATCGGAAGATATTCCGGCTACTGAGTCACAACGCGCTGAAAAGCTGTATGAATTGCTTTACGATTCGTGCAAACTGCGATTGATAAGCGACGTGCCGCTTGGAACTGCGCTGAGCGGGGGTCTGGACTCATCTTCGATTTATAGTGTGGTTTCTGCTGTTTTGAATGATCACAGTGCTCAACGGGTGAATGCGGACTCACAGCGCGCTTTTACAGCGGTATTTAACGGTTTGCCTGACGATGAGGAACAATACGCAGAGCAGGCGGCAAGGTATGTAGGACATGAGATTCACCGCATTAAAACAAATTATACGGGATTAAGCGAACGGATCGAACGGGACACGAAACTTTCAGACTTTGTCAATAATTTTCCGATCACTTCAATTGCTTCGGTATACGACGGGATGCGGCGGGAAGGTATTGTGGTTTCAATGGACGGCCATGGCGTTGATGAAATGATGTATGGCTACCGGGATATGGTGTACAGCTTGTATAACCGGGAGCTTTGGCAAGGTTCGCAGATTGGTGCCGCCGGATTTGCCGAGGTGCTCTTGGGAATGCAACACCCGGATTCGCAGAAGCGTGTTGGTTTGAAATTTGGCGAGCAATTGGCGGTAAAAAAAGTACGTGATAGCCGGCTAAGCAGGCGGATATTGAAATCATTTAGGAAGGACGTTTCCCGAATGGAATTTCAGACGACTCGATTGCCAGCGATAGGTGAGCCGTATGACTTTTCATCAGAGCCTCTGAAAAGGAGGATGGTTTACCACGAATTTTACGTTCACACCTTACCTGCTCTGCTCAGGAATTTCGACCGCGCCGGCATGATGAACAGCGTAGAAATACGAATGCCATTTATGGACTGGCGGCTCGTTTCTTATGTTTTTTCGCTCCCTCCGGAAAGTAAGATCGGCGAAGGGTTTACTAAGCTTATCCTGCGGAAAGCGATGAAGGGTCATATGGAAGAATCGATTCGAACACGAACTTACAAAGTCGGAATTGCTAGTCCGGTAGAACAATGGTTCAAAGAGGACCTCCGCGAATGGGCGCTGGATCACTTATCACCGGGAGCTTTGCGGGATCAATTGGCAACAGAATACCGTGCCGGAGAACTCAATGGCAATACCGTACGAACGGCATGGAAGACAATTAACTTAAAGCTCATTAACTAAGAAATTATCGGCACATGAACATCGGGGTATTTGGTCTCGGATATGTTGGCATTGTAAACGTCGCATGCCTGTCACGCGCCGGACATACCATATACTGCACTGACGTGAAGCCGCAGAAGGTGGCGTTGGTTCGCGAGGGGAAAAGCCCCATCCTCGAGCCCGGAGTCAACGAGCTGCTTGAAAGCGGCGTGCAAAAGGGGATCATCGTGGCCTCAGAAGATGCGCGCGAGGTGGTGGCCGCGTGTGAAGTCATGCTCATTTGTGTGGGAACCCCAAGCAAACAGGACGGGGAGGTCAACCTGAGCTACCTGAGAAACGTAGCTTTGGAAGTCTCGTCGTCTCTGAAACATGGCGATAAAAAGTTCATTGTGTTTCGAAGCACCGTACCCCCGGGTACCACCGAGTCTCTTGCGAAAGAGTTTTTTGACAAATTTCCCGACGTCACCTGCGCATTTTATCCTGAGTTTCTCAGGGAAGGTTCGGCGGTAAACGATTTTACAGACTATGGCCGGTTTGTGTTGGGGGTGGCTGATGCGGATCAATCGACGGTTCTCGTGAACCTGCTACACGTGGCTAAGGACAAACCCTCGTTTGTGACAGATTATCGCACAGCCGAGTACGCGAAATATATCGACAATGGCTTTCATGCGCTTAAAGTAGCCTTCGCAAACGAGGTGTTTGGGTTGGGCGCATCGCTCGGGGTCAATGTGCACGATGCGCACGCTATTTTTACGGCCGACGGGAAGCTGAATGTTTCAAAGCAATACCTGAAGCCCGGTATGCCTTTTGGTGGATCCTGTCTTCCGAAGGATCTGCGTGAGCTTCAACATTTGAAAAAGCGAAGCGAACGAACGTACCCGCTCCTGGAAAGCATTATTCCAAGCAATGATCATTTCCTCAATTACATTGTACAGCAGATCCGGTCTCATGACGTGAAGCGCATTGGGTTCATTGGCGTGACCTTTAAAAATCACTCTGACGACCTTAGAGAAAGTCCGGTATTACGCATCATTTCTGAGCTGGAACGAACTTCAGAATATCAGATCCGGGTTTACGATGAGGATTTCAATACCACCGGCATTCGGATCGATTTCCCTTCGTTGTATCCGAAGATCGAGGAGCTGGAGGGGTGCATTGCATATAGCGAACTATTGATCGTCACCAAGCGGTATCTGCAGCTGGCCTTATCGAAGAAAAAAGCGGGGCAGCTGGTGTTGAATTTGTCTGATCTGACCACTGCTGCCAGCAAGGATCGCATTTACAATCTTTACCGGCCGCTTGCCTGATGAAACTGATCTACCTGTATTTCGGAGGAACTGAGAAGCCAACGAGCGTACAGCAAAAAGTCACCTGCCAGATCCGCGAAATGAATGCGAATGGCATCGACGCGCACGGCTGGTATTTATCCGAGTCCAACGCGGATACTATCCTTGAAAATAAGATTCACTTGAAGCGTCTTGATAAACCGCTGTCTGCTCCCCGGTATTTTCCGGGCCAGAAGGCCGCTGATGTACACATGAGCCAGGTTTTGAAAGAACTGCGCAAGGAGGATTTTGATATGCTGTACATCCGTCATGCTCAGCCGGGAAGGAATTATTTCCGATTGCTGAAGACGTTTTCAGACAGGGCAGTGTTGTATATCCCCTCCAATGTCATTCCGGAAAACTTCCACATCAGGCGCGCGAGCGAATCGCATTCAATTGCCAGCCGGGCATTCGGCTGGGCCGAATATTTTTACTATTCGTTTTTAATGCACCGGCATCTTTACCTCTCCATACTGCCCCGTATTCGGGCCACCGTGGCGTTTACCCCGCAGTTTGCCCGGATCCTGAAGTCGAAGGCCCTTGGACGTGGAACCTATATCTATAACAGGGATGGTGCGGATGTACGGTCGGTGAAACTTCGAAAGCCGGTATCATTCGGCGATCGCGTATACCGGATGATCTTCCTGAAGGGAAGCGCCACGATACAACCCTGGAGCGGCATCAGCCGGCTGGCTCGTTCGATCGCAGCTCGCCCGGACCTGAAGTTTGAATTGTACATCACCGGCGTCGTATTCGATGCAGCGCAATACAATTATCCTTTTGTAAAACTCACCGGAGCCCTTTCGCGAGTGGATCTCGACAAGCTGATCGACACGATGGATGCGGGAGTCAGCAACCTCGCAAATTATATGATCGGTTTTAACGAGACGACAAATCTGAAGAGTAGGGAGTATTTTGCTTGCGGCCTGCCGTTTATCCAGGGAAACACGATGCCGGATGTGGACCGAACGGAAGGCTCTGCATTCTACCTGGCAGTTCCAAACGACAACAGCCTCATCGATATGGACGCTGTGGTGGCCTTTATTGACCGGATGCGCGACGATGCAGCGCATCCCGAAAAGATGCGGAGTTTCGCGGAGCGCCACCTGGATTGGAAAGTGACGGTGAAGGAGCTATCCAGCGAACTCTTACGGCTGCACGCGGACAGGAGTCGCCTCAATTGAATCAGGCCATGACGAAAAAAGGAAAAGTATTGATCACTGGAGCCGACGGCTTCATCGGAAGTCACCTTACCGAACACCTACTATCGGAAGGTTACGAGGTGAGGGCGTTTGTGATGTACAATTCATTCAACTCGTGGGGCTGGCTGGATACCATTCCGGATGAGAAAAAGAAACGATTGGACATTTTTGCAGGAGATATTCGCGACCCCAACGGCGTGCGAACCGCGATGAAGGATGTGTCTGCCGTTTTTCACCTGGCTGCGCTCATTGCGATCCCTTATTCGTATCATTCGCCAGACAGCTATGTGGACACCAATATCCGCGGAACGCTCAATGTACTGCAGGCCGCCCGGGATCTCGGTACACAGCGGGTGATCATCACATCTACTTCGGAAGTATATGGAACGGCAACGTATGTGCCCATCGATGAAAAACACCCACGCCAGGGCCAGTCCCCGTATTCTGCCACAAAGATTGGTGCCGATGCAATCGCCGATTCGTTTTTTCGAAGCTTCAATTTGCCGGTCACTATCGTCAGGCCATTCAACACGTTCGGACCCCGGCAATCGGCACGGGCTGTGATCCCTTCGATTATCATACAACTGCTCGATGGCGCGAATGAGATCCGACTTGGCGCTACCCATCCAACCCGCGACCTTTTATTTGTGTCGGATACAGCACGTGGCTTCCTGGCTTGTCATTCGTCTGAAAAAACCATCGGGGAGGAGGTGAACCTTTGCGCCGGCAACGAGATCAGCATTGGCGCTCTGGCAGAAAAGATATTTGCAATAATGGGCAAAAAGGCGCGCATCATTACTGATGAGCAGCGGCTTCGGCCTGAAAAAAGCGAAGTTGAACGGCTGTTCGGTGACAACAAGAAGGCCGCATCATTAGCGGGGTGGAGTCCACGGATAACCCTCGATAAAGGACTTGAGGAAACCATCAAATGGTTCAGTGATCCGGTGAACCGCGCCACCTACAAAAGCGGGATTTACAATGTTTAGTCCCCTCATCGACTCGATACGCCGGCTGCACCACACCAGCGATTTCATTCCTTTGCACGTGCCGAAATTCGAGGGAAACGAGATTGCTTACCTGAATGAATGCGTACACAGTACGTACGTTTCTTCAGTGGGTCCGTTTGTCGAGAAGGTGGAAACAACATTGGCACAGATAACAGGCAGTCGCTACGCTGTGGCGTGCGTGAACGGAACGGCGGCACTCCATATTGCGTTGATGCTTGCAGACGTAAAGCCAGGTGACCTCGTGATTACCCAGGCGCTCAGCTTCATAGCCACCTCCAATGCGATATCCTATCTTAACGCGATTCCTTTGTATGTGGACGTGGATGCCGACACAATGGGGATGTCGCCGTCGAAACTGCAGGAGTATCTGAGTGCAAATGCTGTAAAACGCGATGACGGCTGTACCTATGATCAGTCTACCGGCCGCAGAATCAGGGCATGCGTGCCTATGCATACGTTTGGACATCCTGCGAGGATTGATGAAATCGCAGACATTTGTCGGGCATACGGAATAGCACTCGTAGAGGATGCAGCCGAATCCATCGGCAGCACCTATAAGGGGCGTCACACCGGTACCACCGGTATGATGGGTACGCTTAGCTTCAATGGCAATAAAACCATCACCGCAGGTGGCGGCGGGGCGATTGTTACGGACGACGAACGGCTGGCACGCCGCGCAAAACATCTAACCACCCAGGCCAAAGTGCCTCACCGGTGGGAATTTATTCACGACGAAGTCGGATACAATTACCGGATGCCAAACATCAACGCAGCGCTTTTGTATGCGCAACTTGAACAGCTGGAAAAGTTCATTGCTCGCAAACGAAAGTTGGCCGCGGCGTACGAGGAGTTATTTGCCAGCACCGGCGCGCGATTTATGCGCGAACCCGCGGACACTCGCTCCAACTATTGGCTGTGTGCCATTCAACTGGCAGACCGTGAGGCGCGGAGCCAATTCCTCGAGTCAAGCAATGATGCGGGGGTCATGACGCGGCCGGTTTGGAAATTGATGCATCATCTTCCCATGTTCGCGCATTGTCCAAAAGGAATATTGGAAGTTTCTGAATCGCTGGAGGCCACGCTCGTTAACCTGCCGAGCAGCGCTGTAGAAATATGAAATCCGTGGTACTCATAGGCGGAGGAGGTCACTGTGCTTCGGTGATTGACGTGATCGAATCGTTAGGTGATCTGCGCATTCATGGCATTCTGGACCGGCGTGATCTGGTCGGAAAAGAATTGTCAGGATATGGAATCTTGAGTACGGATGACGACATCGAGGATTTGATGCGCCAGGGACACGGATTCGTCATCACAGTCGGTCACATGGGAAATGCCCAGACGCGAATCAAGCTGTTTGAAAAATTGAGGGATCTCTCAGCGTGGTTGCCGGCGTTGCAGTCGGCGAGGGCGATCGTGAGCCGTCACAGCACGGTAGGTGATGGAACAGTTGTCATGCATGGGGCCGTGGTGAATGCCGGTTCGAAAGTCATGGAAAACTGCATCATCAATACTTCCGCAGTAGTCGAGCATGACTGCCAGATCGGTCCGCACACTCATATTTCTACGCAGGCTTCGGTAAATGGTGGATGTACCATTGGGGCGCGTTGCCTAGTTGGCAGCGGCGCGGTCATCCGACAAGGGATCCGTGTATCAGATGATACGATTGTGGGTGCCGGAGCTGTAGTGGTTAAGAGCATAGTAGAACCCGGAACAACGGTGGCAGGAGTCCCTTCGCGGAGAATCAGGTGATGGAAAAAACCCTCATTATCGCGGAAGCAGGTGTCAATCACAACGGCGACATCGACATCGCGCGCCGGTTGATTGATGCAGCGGCATTCGCTGGAGCAGATTTTGTCAAGTTCCAAACTTTCCGAACGGAGCAGCTGGTGTCAAAAACGGCTGGCCTTGCGGATTATCAGAAGCGGAATACTGGGGCGGAAACTTCGCAGTACGATATGCTCAAGAGGCTCGAGCTTTCAGAGGCTGCGCATTATCAATTGCGCGATCACTGCAGGAAGGCGGGTATTCGGTTTCTGTCAACTGCGTTTGATCTCGAAAGCCTTGACTTATTGGAAGGACTGGGTATCGAATTGTTCAAAGTCCCATCCGGAGAAATTACGAACCTTCCTTATCTGGTTAAGGTCGCCAGTTACAGAAAACCGGTGATCATGAGCTCTGGCATGAGCACTCAGGAGGAGTTGACACAGGCTGTCGACGTGCTGATTAACGGCGGGGTAAAAAGAGAAGAGCTCACCATTCTTCATTGTACAACTGAGTATCCAGCGCCATTCGCCGACGTGAATCTTCGGGCCATGGCAACTATTAGGCAGCTATTTGGCGTAAGTGTCGGATACTCCGATCATACACATGGCATTGAAATTCCTGTGGCTGCGGTGGCCCTGGGTGCAACGGTGATCGAGAAACACTTCACGCTCGATCGCACCATGCAAGGACCTGATCACCGAGCCTCTCTGGAGCCTGCAGAGCTTGCACAAATGGTGACTGCTATCCGCAACACGGAATTGGCAATGGGCTCCTCTAAAAAAGAGCCTACGCCATCTGAAATCAAGAACAGGAGTATCGCCCGGAAAAGTATCCATTTAGGTTGTGCTCTGAAAGGTGGTCACGTAATTGAGGAAGCCGATCTGGTCATGAAGCGGCCGGGCACAGGTATATCGCCAATGGAGCTTCCGCGGATCATCGGCAAAAAATTATTGCGTGATATGGAGGCCGGCGCGATTTTGAAGAACGAGGATCTCGCATGAAAATAGCGCTCATGACCAGTTCACGTGCTGACTATGGCATCTACCGTCCACTGCTGAAGCAGCTTTACGCTGATCCTTTTTTCTCAACTGACATCGTCGCCTTCGGGAGCCACCTTTCGCATAAATTTGGACACACCATCGATCGTATCCGCGACGATGGCTTTATAGTCCGTCACCAGCTCGACACCATGCCTGCAGGCGACAAGCCGGAAAATATCAGCAACGCGATGGCGACTACCATGACTGAATTCGCAAAGCTGTGGGCGAGCACCGAACACGAACTTACATTCTGCCTTGGGGATCGATTTGAAATGTTTGCGGCTTGCGCAAGTGCGGTGCCTTTCGGCCGCCGCCTGGCTCACATTCACGGGGGAGAGGAAACTGCAGGCGCAATCGATAATATATTCCGGAACGGGATTACACATATGTCGGACCTGCATTTTACCTCGACAGAAGGTCATGCGGACAGAGTCCGTCAACTGACTAATTCCTCCAAAGGAATTTACAACGTGGGCGCATTGTCGCTTGACAACCTGGCGGATGTCGAGTTGATGTCTGACGACGAATTGTTTTGCGAATTTGGCATCCGGGTGCGCGATGCGCTTCTGGTGACATTTCATCCAGACACGGTTGCCTACGGAAACAATGAACATTATGTGCGTGAGCTGGTGAAAGCACTTGACACTTCAGCGCGTCCGATCGTGATCACCATGCCAAATGCCGATACCTCGAACGAGGTGGTGAGGCGCGAGCTGCTTGCTTTTGCATCACGCAGGCCAAGGGTACATGCGGTGGAATCGTTGGGTACGCGCGGATATTTCTCTTGTATGGCTTTATGTGCATACCTGGTGGGCAATACTAGTAGTGGCATCATAGAAGCGGCCTCCTTTGGTAAGTATGCCGTGAATATTGGCGAACGGCAAAAGGGTCGTGAGGCAGGACCAAATGTGGTTCATTGCGGGTACGGGTCACAGGCGATAGAGGAAGCTATGAATGCGGTTGAGAAGGCGCCGCCGCCCGGCCGAACGAACATTTACGGAAGTGGCATGGCTGCCGAAAGAATCATTTCTATTTTAAAAAGCTTGTAATATGCAGCGGCCTTATTCATTGAACATGATTCGCCAGGTAGAGAGCATCAGGAAAGCGATGACGGAACTGAACGCGCTGGCGGAGCCTGGAAAGCTGACGATGTTTGTTTTGGACGTAGATGATCGTCTTGTCGGAACGCTCACGGATGGCGACATTCGCCGGGCGCTGCTAAAGGGCGTTTCCATTGATGCGCCGGTCTCCGAGGCCATGCACCGCAAATTTCGTTTGCTGCGAAAGGACCGGTTTTCCATGGACGATCTTAACCGCCTTCGGCTACAGCAAATCGAGTTAGTTCCGGTATTGGACGACGACGACCGGATCGTCAGGATCGTCAGACTCAAAGGGCGCCGGGGATTCCTGCCGGTGGATGCATTTCTGCTTGCGGGCGGTGAAGGAAAACGGTTACGGCCCCTTACCGACGACACCCCCAAGCCGTTGTTAAAGGTGGGCGACAAGCCCATTATTCAACATAATGTGGAAAGACTGATGCTATATGGCATTGATCACTTGCACGTCTCTGTAAACTACCTCGCCGAACAGATCGAGGTGTTTTTTAAGGAATTTTCCGGCGATGATCTGCAGGTTACTTTCGTGCGCGAGACATCACCACTAGGAACGATCGGGTCATTGTCGCTTGTGGATCGATTTGAGCATGATACGATACTGGTAATGAATTCCGACTTGCTTACCAACATAGATTTTGAGGATTTCTACCGGGCATTTATTACGTCAGGCGCGGACATGGCGGTGGCGGGCGTTCCATACAAGGTTGATGTGCCTTACGCTGTCATGGAAATAAGGGAAGATCGCGTTTTATCATTCAAGGAAAAGCCAACATACACTTATTATTCCAACGGAGGCATTTACCTGATGAAACTGTCGGTGCTGAAATTCCTGCCTCAGGGCGCTTATTTTAACGCGACCGATTTAATGGAGAAACTGATTGCCGCCGACAAGAAGCTCGTTTACTATCCAATTCTTGGTTATTGGCTCGACATCGGTCAACAGGACGATTATTTCAGAGCGCAGGAAGACGTGAAGCATATCCACCTATGAGCGCAACCTTGTACGTGATACCTGCGCGTGGAGGTTCAAAAGGAATTC
>JADMIO011121677.1_pt1 | contig 38462 bp, 30 predicted proteins | sample 8958161 | NCBI WGS metagenome assembly JADMIO01 (sample SAMN16585339, study PRJNA669376) | soil metagenome | isolation source: Crop rotation soil | place: USA: Cullars Rotation, Alabama | collected 2011 | reverse complement strand
AAAATCTCGAATCGGCTCTGATCGCTCAACGCGCAGGAGCTGACCGGGTGGAACTGTGCGAAGATCTTAAAGTAGGAGGAGTGACGCCAAACGTCAGTTTGATTGAATCCGTCCGCAATAAATTATCAATCGCCTTACATGTGATGATTCGCCCGCGGGGCGGAAACTTTCTGTATTCTCCGGAAGAAATCGAAATCATGAAACGCAGCATCCGAACTTGTAAGCAATTGAATGCAGAAGGTGTCGTGTTCGGTTTATTAAATGCAGATGGTAGCGTTGATAAAACTAATACGAAGGAGCTGACAATGCTGGCTCACCCGATGTCGGTAACCTTTCACCGCGCGTTTGATGAAGCTGCAGATCCTTTGAAATCACTGGAAGATATTATTGAATGTGATTGTCACCGCATTCTTACTTCCGGGCAAAAACCAACGGCGATGGAAGGAGCAGACCTGATCGAGGAATTAATTCGGAAGGCACAGAACAGGATTATCATTTTTCCGGGTGGCGGGGTCAGGCCTGCGAACGCTGCTGCCATAGCTATGAAAACAAAGGCAAATGAAATTCATTCCTCGGCAAAACCCACGCAAGCCGGTTCCATTGTCGATGAAAGTATGATCAGGGATTTAAAGGCAGCTATTTCATAGTACCGATTTTTTTTGGACTTTTGTCTATGCTTAATCCGAAGACTTTCATTCGATTTTTTTTCCTCGCTATTCTTTCTTTTCCTTTTTATTTATTTGCGGATGGCGTCCCGAAGCCCAACATCCACAAAGGGACTTTTTATTTTTCATGGGGATATAACAAGGGATGGTTTTCAAAAAGTGATCTTCATTTTTCCGAGAAAAATACAGCAAAGAATTATGATTTTACAGTTTATGATGTTGTAGCGCATGACAGTCCTCTTCTTGGCAGGATCATGAGATGGGATGTCACGATTCCACAATTTATTTATCGCTTTGGATACTATTTTAATGACAGTCGGGATCTCGGAATTGAGATCGGGTTCGATCATGCCAAATACATTGTCGACCGTGATCAGCATGTTCACATAAAAGGATCTATCTATGGCGAGTCGATTGACAAGGACACCATCATACAACCTCGCTTCCTTCTTTTTGAACATACCAACGGAGCAAATTTTTTAATGGCGAGCTTGCTGAAACGAATCTCATTTTACAGGAGCAGCAATGAGAAGCACAACATTGCAGTCGTGTTCAAACCGGGTGCCGGTATCGTGATCCCGAGAACAGACGTTACGTTGTTCGGAAAACGTCGTGACAATATCTACCATATAGCCGGTTACATCGCCGGTCTCGAAACAGTTTTGCGATATCAATACGGAAAACATTGGTTTGCTGAAGGAGGTGCAAAAGGAGCATACGCCAACTACCTAAACGTGCTTACCGTTGGTGATGCGAAGGCGTCCCATCATTTTTATTCTTTCGAATGTCTCTTCTCTGTTGGCTATGGTTTTCCATGGTGATTCCTGTTTAAAACTGCAGCGGATCCGTCTATAAAATTTTGAAAATTCCTTTTACCTTGTCGCGTCAAAGAAGATTCAAATCAGTGTGAGTCATATAGAATCATACGTTATGATTGCAACGAATACGAATCTGTACGAAGAAGCGAACCAGGCTACTTCGTATTTTCGTACAGATTCGTATTTCGCTGAAATTGTAAATCACTAAAGTATTTTCAAAAGGCACTACCTTGAAATCTTCTCTTACCGCAACTGATAAATCATTCCTATGAAAAGTATTTGCACAACATTCCGTTTTTTTATTTCATTAATTATCCTGGGAGTTGCTTTCACGCTCACGGCGTCCTCACAAAGCATGAATACAAGGGAGCTGAATGCTTCCTGGCAATTCAGGAAAATCGGGGACAAGAAATGGCTGCCCGCAACTGTGCCCGGAACAGTTCATACAGATTTGCTGAACAATAAAATAATCGACGATCCATTTTATGGTGACAATGAAAAAAAGCAGCAGTGGATAGATACATGCGCATGGGAATACGAAACTTATTTTGATTGCGATTCAGCTTTGCTTAACCAAGGTCACATCGAGCTGCAGTTTGACGGCCTGGACACTTATGCAAAAGTGTACCTTAACAATGAGCTGTTGATTGAAGCTGATAATATGTTTCGTACATGGAATGTCAAATGCAAATCATATTTGAAAGGGGAAGGAAATCACTTGCTAATCCAGTTTGAGCCGGCAGTACTAAAGGGAAAAGCGCTGGCTAAAAATCTTCCATATACATTGCCAGGTGAAGAAAGAGTATTCACTAGAAAAGCTGCTTATCAATATGGATGGGATTTTGGTCCGAGGTTCGTGACATGCGGAATCTGGCGGCCGGTGAAAATCGTTACGTGGAGTTTGTTTAAAGTAAATGATATCCGGGTGATCCAGGACCAGCTGTCAGATGCGAATGCTGATCTCGTTGCAGAGATCAACATCACTACCGATGCTGCAACCACAGTTTATTTCAAAATGGTTTTGGGAACAACCATTCCTGATTCACTTTATTACGAACAACCGGTCCAGATCGGTGAGAATACACTCAACCTTCCTTTCAAAATAAAAAATCCGAAACGCTGGTGGTGTAATGGAATGGGTGATCCGAATATGTATCATGCAACGCTGCAGATCTCGAATGCTCTTTCACAATCGGAGATGAGAAATATTTCGATGGGATTGCGGACGATCCAGCTGGTGCAGCAGGACGATTCCCTCGGACAGCGGTTTTATTTTAAGCTGAACGGAGTTCCTGTTTTTATGAAAGGAGCGAACTATGTTCCGGCTGATAATTTTCTTCCCCGCGTAACCGACCAGCGTTACCGTGAAATCATTCAGTCTGCCGTTGATGCCAACATGAACATGCTTCGCGTGTGGGGTGGTGGTGTTTACGAAGACGATAAGTTCTATAATATTTGTGACGAGAAAGGAATTCTTGTCTGGCAGGATTTCATGTTCGCCGGTTCCATGTATCCCGGTGATGCAGACTTCATAGAAAATGTAAAACAGGAAGTAACGCAAAATGTTACGAGGCTGCGGAATCATCCTTCACTTGCTTTGTGGTGTGGCAACAATGAAATAGATGAAGGCTGGCAGAACTGGGGCTGGCAACAACAGTATAAATATTCTGCGAAGGATTCTGCAAAGATCCGGGGTGATTATGAAAAATTATTCCGCGAAACGATTTCACAGATTGTTGATCGTGTAGATCCGCTGCATTCTTACTGGCCATCTTCTCCACAGATCGGTTGGGGACATGAAGAAAGTTTGTGGGAAGGAGACTCGCATTACTGGGGAGTATGGTGGGGAAATGAACCGTTTGATGCATACAAAGAAAAGGTCGGAAGATTTGCAAGTGAATACGGATTCCAGGGGATGCCTTCACTGAATACTATTAAAAAATACTGTGATGAAAAAGATTTGTCATTGCAGTCTTCATGTGTGAAGACGCATCAGAAAAATGCAAAAGGATTTGAAACGATCCAGTCGTATCTCGATAAGGAATACAAACAGCCGAAAGATTTTGAAAACTATATCTATGTTTCTCAATTGCTGCAGGCGAAAGGAATCAAGACAGCCATCGAAGCACATCGCCGCGGGCGCCCGCATTGCATGGGTAGCTTGTACTGGCAGTTGAATGATTGTTGGCCGGGAACAACATGGAGCAGCACAGACTACAACGGCGACTGGAAGGCTGTGCATTACGTAGCAAAAAATGCTTTTGAAAAAATTCTTGTATCACCGCTTATCGAAGAGCATATACTGAAAGTGTATGTGATGAATGATACCAAAACCAAAATGAATGTGACGCTCGAGATGAAAATGATGGATTTCAGTGGCACTGTTGCCTGGACGAAAAATGTTCCTCTCATTATACTTTCAGATTCAGCACGGGTTTATTTCAATATTGATTCTGCAGAAGTCCTGAAGAATATTGATCCTTCAAAAACTGTTTTGTCGGTAAGATTGACCAGGGACCAACAGGTTATTAGTGAGAATACACTCTTCTTTATTCCTGACAAGGATTTGAAGCTTGCCCAGCCGTTGATTACTTATACATTTGGTACTGCGGGCAAAAAGTCAACGCTTGAACTGGAAGCAAAATCAGTTGCAAAAAATGTTTGCATCGATTTCCAGGAATCAAAAGTAAAGCTGAGTGATAATTATTTTGATCTTCTTCCCGGCCAGAAGAAAACGATTTTAATTGATGGCAATGTAAATTCGGCAGATCTTGCAAAAAAAATAAAAGTGAAGTCGTTGATTGATTCGTATTAAGATGGTTCGTATTGGGTATTGGGTATTTAGTATTTGGTATAGGGATAGGCGTTTTTCGTCCCTCGTCTCTCGTCCCTCGCCTCTTGTCTCATGTCTATTGTCTTTCATCTTCTTTCTTACCCTATCAGCAAAAGGACAAACGGATTTCACCCGTTACGTTGATCCCTTCATCGGCACCGGCGGTCACGGCCATACTTACCCTGGAGCGACACTTCCGTTTGGAATGGTGCAGCTTTCCCCCGACACACGCGATGATGGAAGCTGGGATGGCTGTGGTGGTTATCATTACAGCGATTCGCTTATGTTCGGTTTTTCTCACACGCATTTGAGCGGAACGGGCTGCAGCGATTACGGCGATATTCTTTTGCTTCCTGTTAAGGATTCTGTAAATGTGTTGAAAAAAAATTCGGCGAGGTTTCATCATGAAAATGAAAAAGCATCAGCGGGATTTTATTCAGTGAAGCTCGACAATGGAATAACGGCTGAACTTTCGGCAACCACAAGAGTCGGCATCCACCGGTACACTTTTCCAAAGAATAGCAAACCCGGTATCCTGGTTGACTTAATGCATCGGGATAAGGTGCTCGATGCATCATTTCGTTTTGTAAATAAGACGACGATAGAAGGATACCGTCGTTCCGAAGCGTGGGCCAAAGACCAGGTCGTGTATTTCCGGATTGAGTTTTCTGCGCCCTACAAACTTAGCGGCAGCCGTATTGATTCACTGTTTATTAATAAATCAGATGAACCGGAAATATTGAAAGGCAACATCCGCACATGGTTGACTTTTGGAATTAAGCCAAATGAACCTCTCATTGTCAAGGTTTCTATTTCCGGCGTAAGCGAAGAAGGAGCAAAGAAAAACATGGAAGCCGAACTCCCTCATTGGGATTTTGAAAAAGTAAAAAACGAAGCTCACGATACCTGGCAGAAAGAGCTCAGTAAAATTGAAGTCAGCGGTGGAACAGAAGAAAAGATGAAAATCTTTTATACGGCATTGTATCATACGATGATCCAACCGAATATTTACAACGATGTCGATGGACAATATCGTGGCCGCGATATGAAAATTCACAAGGCTGAAGGATTTAATTATTATACAGTCTTCTCGCTGTGGGATACATTCCGTGCATGGCATCCGCTCATGACAATTATCAATCGTCAACGAACGCTCGACTTTATCAAAACATTTCTTGCTCAGTATGAACAAGGAGGTTTGCTTCCTGTCTGGGAATTATCTTCCAATGAAACGGAATGCATGATTGGTTATCATTCTGTGAGTGTGATTACAGATGCAGCGATCAAAGGCATTACAGATTTTGATATGGAAGAAGCTTTTAAGGCGATGAAGAAAAGTGCGGAGTCACGAGACCGGTATGGATTGGGATTATACATAGACAAAGGATGCCTGAGCATCGAAGATGAATCATCTTCCGTTTCGAAAACTCTCGAGTATGCATACGACGACTGGTGCATTGCTCAAATGGCTGCTTTGCTGAAACATGAAAAAGATTACCAGTATTACATGGAACGCTCTCAATACTGGAAAAATCTATTCGATCCCCAAACCGGGTTTATTCGTCCGCGCAAAAACGGCGGATGGATGGAGCCGTTTGATCCGTTTGAAGTGAACAATAACTATACGGAAGCGAATGCCTGGCAGTATACTTTTTTTGTTCCGCAGGAAATTGAATCAATGATTCAAATGAGTGGTGGCAATTCCCGGTTTGAAAAAAAATTAGATTTACTTTTTTCTGCGGAAAGCAAAACGACAGGACGGGAGCAGGCTGACATCACAGGAATGATCGGTCAGTATGCACATGGTAATGAACCGAGTCATCACATGGCTTATTTATATAATTATGTTGACAAGCCCTTGAAAACCCGACAGCGTGTTCACCAGGTGCTGGCGGATTTTTATCATGCAGCTCCTGATGGGTTGATCGGCAATGAAGATTGCGGGCAGATGAGTGCGTGGTATGTGATGAGTGCGATGGGATTGTACCAGGTTTGCCCGGGTAGTCTTGAAGTATCGCACATGCCATCATTCTTTCCTAAGATAAAGGTTCACTTTGAAAATGGAAGTGTGATGGAATTGTCAGACAAGGATTCAACTGCCGACAAGAAAAGCGAAACAAAAGCCGACAGGAAATCTTTTGGAGAAACGTTGTTTAGTGTTATTGGCAATTCAAAAGAATTTTTATTCGGGAGAGTTGCTACAACAACTATGAACAAAGAAAATCCATATAACAGTGAAGCGATAGAGACTGTTCCTTTAATCATCAGCCACGACCAGGCATTTAAAGGCAATATGTACATCACCGTCATGGCAAATAGTGCTGACGACAAAATATTTTATACGAAAGACGGTTCAACGCCCGATCTTCATTCCGCAATTTATAAATCACCGATCGTAATAGATTCGACTGCCACCATTAAAGCAATCGCTGTGAATAAAAGAGAGGTGAAAAGTAAAATATCGACTGCTCACTTTTTCAAAAACCCTCATCCCGACTGGAAGATATCTCTTCTCTCAAAATATTCAAATCAATATACTGGCGGGGGAGATGAGGCAACCATCGATGGCATTCACGGCGATACCGACTGGCCCAAGGGAAACTGGCAAGGCTATGAAACCGATTTTGAATGTGTGATTGATTTGGGTAAAGAACAAGCTGTTTCAAAGGTGGGAGCGGAATTTTTACAGGACACGCGTGCATGGATACTGATGCCAAAAGAGGTTGAATTTTCTTTTTCAACGGATGGAAAAATATTTTCCGACCCTGTCATTATTAAAAACATTTTGGCAGACAAAGATTATACGACGCAACTGGAAGTTTTTTCAAAAAACATTTCTTCGCGAAATGCACGGTATGTAAAAGTGAAAGCAGTCAACTACGGGAAGCTTCCTGAATGGCACCAGGGCGCCGGGGGGCAGGCATGGATATTTGTCGATGAGATATCCGTTCAATAAAATGATTTCAACCCACTAGAATGCAAAAGCTGCGGCAGAAAGTTTTTCTTCCTGTTGATGCCATTACGGCGGAGATATTTCTTCGTCTTTTTGGTATTGTCATCATACTCCAGGTTGCCAGCTACATGAGCAGCGGTTTTATTGAAAAAGGAATTCTCGCACCGAAATTTTTATTTACCTATGACTTCTTTCATTGGATAAAACCGATGTCCGCAGGAACCATGGGCATTCTTCCTGCTCTCCTTGCTATTTGTGGTATACTGATAGCCATCGGGAAATTCAGGAAGCCTGCACTCGCAGTTTTTTGCATCGTATTTACATACATGCTGCTGCTCGAGAAAAGTTATTACAACAATCACTTTTATTTTATGAGTCTCCTCTCGTTCCTTTTTCTTTTTTATTCTCCTCAAAAAGGAGAAGGAGGGAAGCTGTACATACCTTATTGGTTCCTGCTGCTTGTGCAGGTGCAGGTTGTGATTGTTTATTTCTATGGAGGACTGGCAAAGCTAAGCTATGACTGGTTGGTGAGGATGGAGCCCATTCATTCATTCCTGGATGGCTCTTCAAAAAAATCAGCGATGCCATTTTTGAATTCTTCCGATTTTGGTTTGTACCTGCTTACGTATGGTGGTTTGCTCTTTGATCTCAGCATTGGGTTTCTTCTGTGGATGAAACGAACGCGCAAGGCAGCCATTATCCTGTGCCTGGTTTTTAATGCCCTTAACTTTTTATTGTTCAACTTCGGTTCGGGTGGTGATATTGGCATTTTTCCTTTCATGATGATATGCACATGCGTTCTGTTTATTGATCCGAAAAGAATGCGTGAGCGGCTTTCGAAAATAATTCCATCACTGAAAAAGCAAACAGGGAAAAAGAAAAAGGAACCTGCCGTTGCTGTTCCCGTCTTACAAAACACAAACAAAAAATTAATCACTGCACTTTTCTTTTTTTATATCGGCGTACAGCTCCTGTTACCACTTCGTCATTGGCTTTATCCGGGTAATACCAGCTGGACGTTCAAAGGCGGGAGGTTTGCATGGAGGCTGAAAGTCCATCAGAAGGTTTCGAAGATTCAATATTATTTTCAGCTGACTCCCGCTGACACACTCAGGCCTGCCGACATCGGGATGATCATCAACACCATGCAGCAATCTGTTATGGGAGAAGACCCTTCAATGCTTTTGCAGCTCGCAGATTACATGGGTAAGGATTTGAAAAAAGCAGGATACCCCGATGCAGCGATAAAAGTGTCTGCAAAAGTTTCGTTGAACGGCCGGCCTTACAGGTTCGTTGTTGATTCAACACAAAATCTTCTTGCGCTGAAGCATCAGCCTTTTAAAAGCGACGATTGGATTCTTCCGCTTGAAAATTCTCAGTGAGCAAGAGACGGAGCTGCTGCTTTTGTTTTGAATTTCTGGACAAACAATAACGGGATACAAAACAGGAAGAAAATTCCTGTGAACCAGAATCCATCCATGTAGCTTAACAAAAAAGTTTGTTTGATAACAGCGCCTTCAATGGCCTTGTATGCAAGAGAGGTCGCTTCAGCTGCCGCATATCCCTTTGCAATAAAAGCATTGTACATGTTATTGAAACGTGTAACAAATTCCGGATCGTATTGGTTGATGTTCTCCAACAGCATGGAACGGTGATATCCCGAGCGAAGGTGAATCAGTGTAGTGATCAATGCAATCCCGAATGACCCGCCAAGCTGGCGCATCATGTTATTCAGTCCTGTTGCCTGCGGGAGATCCCGTGGTTCCACTTCGCTGAATGCAAGAGCGGTGAGCGGAACAAAGAGTAAGCTCAAACCAACGCCGCGCAGGATAAGAGGAATGTAAAAATTACTTTCCCCCGATTCCAGGTTGGATAATCCAAGTGTATATGTAAAGAGAAAGAAGAAAATAAATCCAAGCGAGGCAAGCACTTGCGCCGGGATTTTTCGCTGCAACATTTTTCCGACAAACGGCATCATCATGATCGTTGCAAGTCCGCCCGGGATTAATAGCTCACCGGTTTGCTGTGCTGTGAATCCTAAAAGATTCTGGCAAAAAATCGGGAAGATGAAAACGGAAGCGAATAAACCGAAACCGAGAATGAATGTCGTGAACATCCCGATCGACAACGATCGTTTTTTCATGATCCGCAGGTTCACGACTGGATGATCAGCATACAGTTCCTGCAGTATAAAACCGACCATCGATAACGCGGAAATGATGGTGAGCACCGTGATGTACGGAGTGTTGAACCAGTCTTCGCTTTCGCCTCTTTCAAGAACGACCTGCAGTGACCCGATGCCGACGGTCAATAAAATTATTCCCAGCCAGTCGACGTGGTCGCTCTGGTGGTGTGCATGGATGGAGTCTTTGATGTAACTCGTTGTCAGCAAAACGGCGATGATGCCCAAAGGAATATTGATGAAAAATATCCAAGGCCATGTCCAGTGATCGGTAATAATTCCTCCAAGTGTAGGACCGAATGTCGGGCCGACTACAACGCCAAGCCCGAACAGCGCCATTGCTGTTCCGAGCTTTTCCTTTGGCCATGTTTCAATGAGAATGGCTTGTGCAGTGGAAAGCAAACCGCCGCCGCCGATTCCCTGGATAAAACGGAAGATGATCAGCTCCCAGATGTTATGCGCGTTGCCGCAAAAGAAAGATGCTATCGTAAAAAGTATGATGGATGCGGCAAAATAATTTTTACGTCCGTAGCGATTGCTCAGCCAGCCGCTCATCGGGAGAATGATCACGTTCGCAACAGCATAAGCAGTCACAACCCAGCCCACGTCTTCCAGCGTTGCGCCGAGATTACCCATGATCTGCGGAAGCGAAACATTCACCACCGTCGTATCAATCAGCTCGAGCAATGTAGCGAGGATAACAGTGAAGGTGATGATGAATCTTTTGAAACCTGTTTCTACCATTGATGTTTACTGTTTACTTGCTTACGGTTTACGGTTATGGAGCGCTATCCTGATTCTTGACTCTTGCTTCTTGTTTCAATACTAATCTATTTTGACAGACACTCTGACACTCATCCCAGGCCTCAACTTGCTCATAATCTCTTTATCACCATTCAGTTTTATTTTTACCGGAACACGCTGAACCACTTTCACATAATTGCCGGTTGCGTTATCAGGAGGAAGAAGACTGAATTTAGCTCCTGTGGCAGGAGAAAATGAATACACGCTTGCTTCAATCTTAGTATCCGGGAATGCATCTGCTTTTACTTCGACGGGCAATCCGGTTTTCATTTTTTCAAGTTGTGTTTCTTTGAAGTTCGCCATCACATAGACGTTGCTGTCGGATACAATTGCAAACAGGGCAGTCCCTGCATTTACATATTGCCCGACCTGGATATTTTTCTTAGAAGCAAGACCTGAAGCCGGCGCAAGAATGGCAGCATAGCTCAATTGAAGTTTTGCAAAATCGAGATCAGCCTGGCGCTGGGCAATTGTACTTTGCGCAACGGTCACTTGTTGATTGGATGCTTGTCCCTGCGTTGACGCCGCAGCTTCCTGTTTGTTGATGGCTTCCAGTTGCGCTTCTGCAGAAAGCTTTTCAGCTTTTGCGGCATCGAATTGTTGTTGCGTGACAGCTTTATCATTCAGGAGATTTTGATATCGGTTGAAGTCCTGTGTTGCCTTCCATACGCGCACTTTTGCAACTTCCACATTGGATGAAGCAGCAGAAATATTCGCTATCGCTGTTCCTGTATTGGCCCTCGCAACTGCGATGAACGCTTTTGCATTTTCAAGAGCAGCTTCAGCCTGCATGACTTTGATCTGCAGATCACGTTCATCGAGCTTTACAAGCGTATCGCCTTTGTTGACATGCTGGTTTTCTTCGAAACGAATTTCCTGCACGTACCCTGCAACGCGCGACAAAACAGGATTGATATCAGCATCTACCTGCGCATCGTCTGTGTCAACGTGATGACGTGCATAAATATATTTGTTGATGCCAAAAGCAGCAGCGCTGATAATCACAAGTGATAGTATGATCAGCGGTGCTTTTTTTCTTGGTTTCTTTTGTTCTGTGTTTTCCATGGTATGTTTACGGTTTACAGTTTTTTATCCTTGATTGAAATGTGAATCTTATATACTTATAATAGTCTGTTTATTCGTGCCTACTGCTTACTGCCTACTGCCGCTGCCTCCTGTTACTGAACACTTCCCACTGACTTTACCAGCCGGTAATACGCTACCTGCGCATCCGCTCTCGCAAGTGCCAGGTTAATTTTAGAATTCAATCGGGTATTATCAGCATCAAGTAAATCACTCATCAACACCAGGCTGTTTTGATACCTGGAATCCATGATGCGATAATTTTCTTCTGATTGGTCAACAGATTTCTGAAGCACGTTTATTTTTTGATTGGCTTCTTTCCAGGCGAGGTAATCCTGGTTCACTTCCATCTTTACTGCATCGGACAACTGGTTTGCCGCCTCTTTACTTTGCGACAGATTTGCTTTTGCTTCATCCACATTATGTTTGTTTGAATAAAGGCGCATGAGATCCCATGTAAAAAATACTCCCACATCCCAGGTGAAAGTGAATTCATCTTTTGGCGGAATCACCCTTGGATTCGGGCGGCTGTTATAGAGGTCACCGCCTATGCTGATTTGCGGGAGATAGCTGTTGTTCGCCACTTTCAGATTATTTTCCGCTGACTGCAAGCGCATGTTGATGGCCTGTAAATCTGCGCGTGATGTAGTCGCTTTGCTCATATAATCACTCAATGCTTTTTCTTCATTCAGCTTGTTCACTGCATTTGTGTCAACTTCGATCTGTACATCATTTAACCCGAGGTACAGGTTCATGTTGTAGTTTGCAACTCGTTCGCTGTTTGCGATATCAAGTTGTGTGAGCTCAAGATTCGATTGTTGCAGCTCCCATCGCAAAACATCGTTGTGCACAGCGGTGCCATGCTGTTCCTGTTTCCGCGTTTCATTGATGCGTTGTTCGAGCTGCAGCAGGTTTTCAGCGACAATTTTTTTTGATTCTTTTATTTTGTAGAGGTTGTAATAAGCCTGGACGGTATTGAAAATAATTTCATCCCTGTCTTTGTCCGCATCCAGTTTGGCAGCCTGCTGAATTAATCTCAGGGATTCCTGCGCGTACTTTGCACGGAAACCGGAAAACACAATTTCACTCGCCGACAAACGCGTCGTGTAATTGTTTACATAGATAGGAAAGATCACAACCGGTTCTGCTATCCCCGGAAAGTTAATGGTCGGGGGAGAAAGGTCACTGAGTCGCTGGTAAGAAGCTGCAGCAGTGATGGAAGGCAATGCCGCATCAATTGCCTGGTTGTAACGTGCCGTTGCAACATCCGATTTTGCCAGTGAAATTTTTAATGACTTGTTGTTTTCAAGTGAGAGTTTGATGGCCTCATCCAGTGTCAGCAGTTTGGTTTGCTGTGCTTTTGAAAAAGAGGCAAAAAGTATAAAAAGAAAAATGAGTTTCAGTTTGTCCATGCGATTGTAATTTGAAGCTGTTAAAAATTTATTCCACTTATTTCCTGAGAAGTAAATGATTGATCAATAATTCACGGAGATGTTTTTTGACACGTAACTTATTTTTATCATCGAAGATTGAATTCTTCTCCGGGTCAATATTGAGAATCTTGCAAACCATCATAGGGGAATCGGTTACTTTTGAAATGGTACCGACCAGTGTAGCGATCGTACATTCAATATCAACTTTCCGGAAAATCTTTTTGCGCTGTCCTTCTTCTATGATTTTTTTGATTTCTTTCATGTTGCGCATCAGGATACCGACAATTACTTCGTGCATGCGCGACCGTTGCTGCAAGGCAATTTCCCGCTGCAGAATTTTATGAAAACGGTGATTGTCGAAAATCCGGTCTACATACAGGTCAACAAGCTTTTCAATTTTGGTAACCGGATCGTAATCTTTCCGGCTCAGCTCTTCCAGCTTTTCCCGCGAAGTTCCGGCGCGGTATTCCACCAATGCCTCGAACAGTTTTTCCTTCGAGCCGAAATAGTAGGATATCATAGCGACGTTGATGCGTGCTTTGACGGCCAGCTTCCTCACGGAAGTTCCTTCGTAACCGTGTTCGGCAAACAATGTTTCCGCTACTTCCAGTATCTGTTCTTTCTTTTTCATTCTTTTGAAATCGGCGACAAAGTTAAACAAGTGTTTAAATTAAACAAACGTTTAATAAAAAATGTTTTGGATAAAAAGGTGGACGTTTTCATGGTGGTAATATTTTTAATAACCCCTCTGTTTCCTCTGCTCCCCTGCGTCCCCTGCGTGAAATAAAATGTTTCACGCAGGGGACGCAGGGGAGCAGAGCGCGGAGATGATGTCTCGTTGCAACTAACAACGCAATTTGACCGTCCTGTTAGTATAGCCAGATTAATTTTGTTTTATATCGCTAATTTGCATGCTCTCCGATGGCTGAACGTAAAATCATTCCTTCATTCGATCTCTACAAAACGCTCGACAAAGACCAGCGCTTTGAATTCAGCCTGCTGGAGGAAAGCTATCATCCTTACGATGCTTCCCTGCCGCACCGGCACAATTACTTTGAAGTACTGGTGTTTAAAGAAAGCGGCGGCACCCATGAGATCGATTTCAAAGCTTACCCCATCAAAAAAAATTCTTTGCATTTTATTTCACCCGGACAGGTACATGTGCTAAGGCGAGAAGGTCATGTAACAGGATATGTGCTTTCGTTTACAAAAGATTTCTTTTTGGAAAACATTCCCGGGCCCGACTTCCTCGAAAACCTGCCTTTCTTTGACAATCCGTATGCTTCACCTGTCACGACATGCGATGACGCCCGGTTACAAAAGCATCTCACCGAAATCATTGTAAAAATCCAGGAGGAATATCTTTCAGGAAATGCAGACAAGGTCGAATTGATTCAACCCTATCTCACTATTTTTCTTCTCACCGCAAAGAGAATGCATGTGCCTGACGGAACCAAAGGGAAGACAACACCGCTCCGCTCAGAAAACTCATACAAATTTAAAAAGCTCGTAGAAAAAAATTTCCGGGCAAATAAATCGGTGGCAGAGTATGCTGAAATGCTGAACATCACTTCCGGCCATCTCAATGATACCATCCAAAAGGACATCGGTCAAACAGCCAGTGACATCATCCACGACAGGATCATTCTCGAAGCCAAACGGCTGCTATATCATTCTCCTATGAGTGTAAAGGAAATTGCATACGATCTTCAATACGACGATCCATCCTATTTCGCACGGTTTTTTAAAGCACATACGGAGATGACGCCAGAGCAATTCCGCAAACACATCCGTGAAAAATACCATTGATCCCTTGATATTGTAATGGATTCATTTTTTCATTCAACGTAATCTTGTAACACAAATAATTCCGCTCTCTATGAAAAAAATTATCCTATTCACGATTGTTTCCTTCCTGGTCACCGTATGTTCACAAGCGCAAGACACCGCTGCCTGGGTGCGCGACATTACAGCCGCACCTGACACGGCGCTTGTATTTCCAGTGCGTACATTGAATGACGACAGCAACCATGTCTTTGTGCTCAGCACATACCAGAAAACTTTATCGCCCGGACAATATGAATACAAAATTTATCTGAAGAAATACAGTAATACCGGTGCATTAATATGGTCTTTAATTTATGATCATGGCGGCAGCGGAAACCCGAGAGGTATGGATATGGTGCTCGATCCAAACGGCAACTGTTACATAGCAGGTGGACTGATGATTCTACCGTATGACAAACCATTTTTGCTGAAAGTAAATTCTTCCGGTGGCCCGGTTTGGGAGAGGGATTCAACTGCTGCATTCAATGATAGCTTTTACGAACAGATTTTTATTCATGGCAATTATCTGCATCTAAGAGCAAGCCGCGGAATTGTGCGGTTTAACCTGAATGGGACGGAGCAATGGTCGAAGTCACTTGCCACCGGGCGTATTGCCGTCGATCATTACGGTCAGACGATCTCTTCAATCTATTTAGGAAATCCCACCAGCATTGTTCGGTATGATTCCACAGGCTACATGAATTTTTCTGATTCAACCATTGATGCAAGAAGAATCGCTGTCGACCGGCACAATAATTTTTACCTGCTCCAGGATAAGTTTCCTCGTTATGATCTTGTGAAGTACGACAGTTCAGGAAACTTTGCATGGACACTTACTGATTTTACATCTTCGGCAGGTTTCGGAGATGTGGGTTTTGATGTCTTGACAGATATTTACGACGATGTCATTCTTGTAGGGTTGAATGATTCCATTCACAAGGTCACATCTTCCGGGATTCATCTCTGGGCAAAATCCATGCATGGACTGGATAGTTATCTCGTTACAGCAAAAATGGTTTTTGGCAACTACCTCGCAATTGCAGGTTCAGTTCCTGATGCAACCGGTTATAATCTAGCTGTCGCTACATTCAACCAGAGAGGTGATGAGAACTGGTCAGGCCTTCACAATGCCAACCCGTTATCACAGGAGTTCACTGTTGATTTCGATGCAGATAATTCGGGGATATATGTAATTGAAAATAACAATGACAATACCCGGCTTGCAAAGTTTGACGCTCCGTTTTTTCGCGCTATTGATTACAGCCTGCTCTGTGTCGATAGCGTCTGGTACGATCCTGTGAATCCTGCTTTTGTACACGTGCGAATGTTCAACGGTAATTTATCTCATTTGAATTACCCTTGCGTTTCGATTATTTCACCTGTCGGAGATACGATCAGTAACGTCCATCACTTTGTCAATTTTTTTGCTCACATCGGAAACTGGTACCAGGTTTACCAGGATAGCATTACTGTAAGCGGCATAACTGATTTCAGCAATTATACCTTTGTAGCCAGCGAAGGTTTTGCGGATACCCTCGTTGCCGTTGGCTGGTGCACACCTTTCAGCATCACTTCTGTTGTTGAACCGGGTTCGGAAGTAGAAATAAAAGTCTATCCGAATCCTGTACGTGATGAGTTGACGATTGATTATGCCGACGCAGAAAAAAATTGTGTGCTTCTTGTTTTCAATTCAGTTGGGGCATTGGTGCGTGAACAAAAATTATTTCCCGGATTGAATCGCATCAGCGTTGCAGGTTTTGCTGATGGAATTTATTTCGCACGTGTGTCGGATGATAAAAATCTCGCACATTTCCGGTTTGTTAAAAACTAGGAGCCATCGATTTTTGTAAAAGAAATTTTGTTTCACCCCTTCGGGGTTTAGTGGAGAGCCTACCTTATTTCTATAATACTATCATCCCTTCGGGATTTTTCATGCTGGTAAGGCACTCGACATTTTTACCCCGAAGGGATTTTTATTATTATAGAAAAACGATTCTATGAAAACGAATCCCGAAGGGATGATATAAAACATAACTCAAAAATCAGGTTACGTATTCAACAATTACAGCTTCACTAGTTTTTGTGTCAGGCTTTTACCTGAAGCAGCGGTGACTTTAACAAAATAAATTCCGCGGGACAGATAGCTTACATCCATCATCATTTTATTTTCTCCTGCCAGGGAATGCTTCATAATTTCCTCTCCGAAAAGATTGAACATACCGACTTCATAATTTTCTTTTACTGAAGAAGCATCGTTTCCGATCGTCAATAAAAACTCGTTTGAAGCGGGGTTAGGTGCAAGGCTGAGAAAGATAGAAGTCGAATTATTTTTTTCAATGCCGGTAAGAATTTCGTTTAACGATCGACGATAAACAGAAGTATCAACACCGGCATACAGGTACGTGCTGTCTGTAGTGAGTGAATAAACAATGTCTGACCCGGGAAGCCCTGAACTGATATCTGTCCAGCTGGTTCCGTTAGCAGAATAAAATACACCCGCTGAAGTGCCCGCGAATAAACCGGTTCCCACAGCAAGAAGAGATTTGATATTAGTATTGGTCAATCCCGTATTGACGGATGACCATCCTGCCGAAGTAACCGGTGAGCTGAAAATGCCGGAAGGAGTTCCTGCATATACATTCGAGCCAACTACTGCAAGTTCAGTAACGATTGAATTCGTTAATCCTGTATTGAAAGCGTTCCAGCTCGTTCCGCTGTTGGTGGAATAAAATGCACCTGTTCCCCCTGAACTGCTGGAGCTGACCCCTGCGAAAATTTTTGTTCCGCTGTACGCCAACGCCTCAACGGAAGCATTGCTTGGCAAACCGGACGAGAAGCTATTCCACGAAGCGCCGTGATCCGTTGATACAGCCACACCCGACCATGTTCCTGCTATCAGCCAGTTCGGACTGATTGTAAACGACCAGAAAAAAATAAATGAGAGGGGAGTTGAGTTCCATGTTACTGCATTGTTGGTCGAAGAAAAAACTGCATTACCGCCGAGTGAATTGTGGAGCCCTGCAAAAACATATGAGTTGTCAACGGCCAGCGCATATACATCATTTGTATTCGTGAGCCCGGAATTGCTTGCCGTCCAGGTAGTGCCATGATCGGTGCTCACGAACACTCCGCCGCTTTCAGTGCCGGCGAAAACAGTAGTGTCTTTGGCGGCCAGTGACGAAATATGGCCGGCGCCCGAAGGACCGCTGGTGATTTGCCATTGAGCAAATGAAGCAAACGATACCAAAGTGAACAGGAAGCTGAGTAAATTTTTTTTCATGGTGAGTTAGTTTAGTGTGGATTTTTTTTTCAGCAGATGAAAGAAAGAAAATTAAAGATTGAAACAATGTTAACCACAGGTTAAAATCCCTGCAATAACAAATCACGGGAGTCAGGGTACTTTTTCAGGGTATGACAATGAGCGTTTCAGGGAAACAACTCTCCCCATAGAAAAGGATGAGAATTCCTTTTAAAAGGTTGTGTGATGCAGTAAATTATTTTACCACGAAAACACAAAGACACGAAGATGGCTGGAGAAATTTAGAAGTACAGCTGGCAGACGATGATTCCGGTGATAACACAAACCAGGTCAACGAGCAACATGATGCTCAGCGTGTAGCGCGTTTCCTTTACGTTCACCGAACCGAAATAAATGGCGATCACATAAAAAGTAGTTTCAGCGGCACCCTGGAAAAGACACGACAGTTGTCCTGTTAAGCTGTCGGGTCCGTATGTTTTCATTGCATCGAGCATGAACCCTCGCGAACCGCCCGAGCTGAACGGGCGCATGAGTGCAACAGGAATCGCATCGGTAATCTGGTGATCGACATGAAAAAGGTTCAGAACTGAGCTGAGACCATTCATCACGATGTTCATTAGTCCTGAATTTCGAAAAATGCTCAGTGCAACCAGCATGGCAATCATGTAAGGAAGCACGCGCACGCCTGTTGTGAAACCATCCTTAGCACCCGTGACAAATGAATCGAAGATGTTGGTTTGTTTTGCTTTGAAAACTTTTTCTTTGAAAAGGCAATACGCAACAATGATTAGAATGATAAACAGCAATACACCGTTGCTGAGGTTCCCGGTGAAATGAAATTTTTCAAGTCCGTTCAGCCGCGTAATGTAAAAAAGCAAAAGCCCGATCACAGCGCTGATGCCCGTCACCAGCGAAACAATTACCCAGTTAATTAAGTTGATGCGTTGTTTGATGCTGACAAAGATCAATGCAGCCAGTGTACCGACAAAAGAAGTGATGATGATCGGCAGCATCACATCGGCAGGGTTCGCTGCATGTTGCGCGGCGCGGTAACCAATGATGGAAGTAGGGATGAGTGTAAGTCCTGCAGCGTGCAGGCACAGGAACATGATCTGGCTGTCGGACGCTTTTTCTTTATTGGGATTTTCTTCCTGCATGCTCTCCATTGCTTTTAACCCGAATGGCGTTGCTGCATTGTCAAGTCCCAGGAAGTTAGCAGCAAAGTTCATCGTCATGTACCCATATGCCGGGTGCCCTTTGGGAAGCTGCGGAAATATTTTGACAAACAGCGGTGTTAAAAATTTCGCCAGCCGTTTCAGTGCATCCGAATCGCTGAGCAGGTGAAGCAATCCGCAGAAGAAAGTAAGGTAGCCGATAAGCGGCAGCCACAGCTCCATGATTGTATTTTTGCAGGTGATAAAAATTCCATCGGCCTGCTGCTTTCCAACTGAAAGCTGAACGATGCCGTTGTCATTGAGCTGGTACAGCGTATCGCCGTGAGTGAAACCGGTTAGCTTGTTTGCACTGATGGCATTGAAAAGTGCCGAATCTCTTACCTGGAATTCCGCCGCCGGAATTTCCTTCGTCACCACTGCATCGCCCTGTTTCCCGTTCACCACATGCGAGATGGTGTACATCCTCCCTGTTGCAAGCAACACAAGAATGTACAGGATGCTTCCCGCAATAATAATAGACCAGAACCGACTGAGGACCATGAAGGAAAATTAAATAGCGGATACGGAAGGGGGAGGAATTAGTTACTAAAGGCGAACGGGCTATTTATTATTTCGGGAGAATTGTTAAACAGAAATCTTCAACCCAGATTATAGTACTTCTAATCCAATGCTTTTCAAATATTCAAAAGTGCCATCGAAGAATTCAGAATTTCTGGTTGGATCTTCTATATCACCGTTTGGCACAACTATTACCATTCCTTGTCTAGCTCGGGTTAAGAGAACACGATAAGCGTTTTTCAAATAAAGTCTTCTTTCTTCTTTATTAATATTATTCCATTTACTTCCTACAAAAGAAAAGTATTTCCATCCATCCGAAGAATATCTAAAATCGCCATCCCAAGTAACACACGCCCAATCGAGTTCAAGTCCTTGAACATCGAACTCAGAAGCAACATCTTCTAAATAATATGATGAGCGAACATCTTCTTTGTCATCCAAGAACCAATGAATGGGATTCATAGGGGAATTGACATCTATCGCATATGGCTTTAATCTTTGGGCCTGAGATGAAACTACAATTCCATATCGCTCGCTACCTCTTGCTTTTTCTTTTAGCCATTTTTTTGCTCTTCCTAAATCACGAGTAATAACAATTGGATATTTTTTCTTTACCGATTTAAAGTTTCCGATGGCTTCATCTATTCGAATGTCCAAAATATTTTTCACTAAAAGGGAAACATGTTCAGCTCGAAAAGAACGCATTGAAACAGAAAGATGAAGTTCTTCCTTTTTAATTACTGTTTTATGTTGTTCCAATAACTTTAATGCTTTTCCAGCGGCATATTCGCTGTCGGTTAATCTATTGGAAACATATACATGCCATTTTGGAAATGATCGATTTATGGACTCAATCCATTCGCTTATCCCTGCCTCCCCTGTATTTATTTCTTGCCCTCCTCCGACAAGACAAACAATGACAGCCCAATCCTTGTGTCTATCAAGGCAAGAGATTAGAAACTCAGGCTCGGAATGAAGAAAATTGGGAACGTTTTTTTTTCTCTTCATAAAATTAGAAGTCTGAGTATGATTCCATGCTCTTTGAGCTTCATCAAATATTGTCACATGTTCAAATGGAGGAGAGCTATCCTTTAAATATGCATCTCGAAAATGATGAACCGGTTGAATTATTGATTTTACTCTGCTGAAAACTTCACCTTTTCTTACCTTATTTCCCTTATCCTTTTCTCTTTTTACTTTATCTCTTGTGAGTGCTTCTCTAAGTATCGCCACCAATGGACCATTGCCTGATAAGTAAACTGTAGATGCTCTTTCATTTTCCTTATAATTCATTGCGGCAATTTTCAATCCTACCAAGGTTTTTCCTGCGCCAGGGACACCTGTTACGAAACAAATAGATTTTAGATTTTTAATTTTTGCTTCGTTAATTATTTTCAAAACTGATTTACTTGTTTGAGTCAGGTTTATGGCAGAAGCATCCTTTCTATATATTTCTTCTACGCCATGTTCTCTATACAATGACATAGCTGCTTCAATAATGGTTGGTGTTGGAGAATAGCGCCCTTCAGACCATTGTTTGGAATCAATACCTTCTCCATTTGCAAATTGAAAAACATTGTCAATAACTTCAGCAAGGTTTCCAGCATTTGTTTTTATTGGAACTAATAGATTGTCATTGTGTGGCATTTCTGAAATTATCGAAAAAGTTTTTTTTGACTCCGTTGCAATTAAAATCGGAGCAATAAGATGATGATGACTTGTCTCATGAAAATTCTTTAGATCGAGAGCATAATCCCAAACTTGATCAACCGCATTTTGAAAAAAAACCTTATCGCCTATTTTGAATTCTAAAACGAAAATTACATTCTTAATAATTAATACCACATCTATTCTTCTTCCCATTCGAGGAATTGAATATTCAAAAAAAATGGTCCCAGTGTAATTTTTTAAAACTGTTTTTAGAATTTCTATTTCTTGGAACCAAGCCTCTTTTTGGGTAGGCTCATCAGCAAATTCACTATTTCGAGTTAGCGTTCCAAAAATTTCTTGTGGATTGGAATTGATAAATTTTGAAATGGTGTCAGAATAAAAATATGGATTCATATATCGCCAAATGTAAAAAAGAAACGTTTGGCGCCATAATTACCGAATTAATCAAAGTATTTCATTGCTTGCTTTCCTATCCATTTCCCCATATCTATTGCCACCGCATTCCCTATTAATTTGTATGAATTTCTTTTGTTTTCAAAATGAAAATCATCAGGAAATCCTTGAAGCCTTGCGTACTCACGTATAGAAAATGGACGAAAGCCATGTATTGAAGTTTTATCTTTGATAAGTCGTGTGCTTAAATCTTTTGAATAATGTGCGACACATGTAGGTGCCATTGAATTAGGGGTTTCAGGATCAATAAAAATGGGTTTGTCTCTATACTTACCTTTAATTCGGCTTATTACATATTCTGGCATTTCAACAGTTGGATTCTTTTCAAGAATATCTTTTAGACGAGGCCGGTTTCTTATTTGTTTAGGTAAACTTATGGAGAAAGGTTTTTTGGTTCCGATTAGAATAAGTCTTTTCCTACGTTGTGGTAACCAAATAGCAGCATCGACAGGACAAAAAACATTTACATAATAATTTGGGAGCTTTGTCATAGCTTCCATTACGACTTTAAATTTTTTCATTCCTGGAACATTTTCTACTATATACATTTCAGGTCTTTCTATTGCAATGTGACGAAAGAAATGGAGAAATAAATCGTCGCCAGTGCGTGTTCCATGGATATCCGCAATAGGAGAATATTTGGTACAAGGATAAGTTCCAACTATTATGTCAGTTTGTGGTTGCTCCAAAACAGTTTTGTCTTTTATATCCACGTTTAAAATAGAATGAGAGAAATAATGTCTATTGGTTTTCATACAAGTCGTGGCTTCGATATCAAGATCGAGTGATTGAATAACATTTACTCCCGATAACATAATTCCCAATTCCATTCCTCCACATCCTGAGAAATATCCCTTTGCAGTTGGTTTTTTCATTTTGGTTCTGTTTATTGAGCTTTGATCTCTAAAGGTTCAAGTCATATTCATTATTGACAACCCGATATAAGTGACATTGACTTTTGTTTGTACACAATCCGACCCCCGAATTATCCCATCCTTCCCACAATCTTTCCATTGATATCTTTACCTTTTAGAAATACCATTGTAGATTCCTAGAACAACTCCCATGAAAGCCATAACTATACTCGTATTCGTAATCCTCTTCACTTCCATATCAACAAAAGCTCAATGGGCTCCCTTAAATTCCGGAACCAGCCGTTCTCTCAACGCTGTCGATTTTCCTTCTTTGAATGTCGGGTATGTTTTGCCTTTTATGGGACCGTTATTGAGAACAATAGACGGAGGCAACACCTGGGATTCGCTTACTACTATTTGGTTAGCCGGAAGCGGGTTGTTCGACAACGATGTCTCTTTTGTCAACGACAGCGTAGGATTTATTTCCACCCACGATACCAGCACCGGCTACCTGAAAATTTTTAAGACTACTGACAGTGGAAATGTGTGGACTGATATCACTCCGTTTAATGTGTTATATGGAAGATTGCAGGTTCAGTTTTTAAACGACCAGGTTGGTTATATGTATTCCAACTCAGCCTTTGACGACAGCTTGTGGATCACGACTAACGGGGGAACAAGCTGGATTAAACGCATACTAGGTTTTTCGCTCGGCAGCGGGACGAGCTCAATGCCGGCAATGTCGTTTGTAAATGATACGACCGGTTATCTTGCAGGAGGCGACGGCTCGTTTGCATACATGGGAGTAATTCAACGGACAAGTGATGCCGGTCAAAGCTGGACTACAACTATTTTACCTTCTTCCTACACGTTGATTACTGCCATTCATTTTCCAAACAAGGACACCGGTTATGTTGCGACACGTTACGGAGATATTTACCGCACCATCAACGAAGGCTCTACCTGGGACAGCATTGCTACATTGAATTTGGGTACATATACCCAGGTGTTTTTTTTAGATGGCGCAACCGGCTTTGTCATTTCAGGAATGGATATTTATAAAACAACCGATGCCGGAATTTCCTGGACGATTAATTACACAGGCTCTGCCTATTTATCTTCCATTGATTTTGCTGATGACTCAACCGGGTACGTTGTTGGTGACAACGGAACGATTTTAAAAACAATCAATATCGGTACCGTTGGAATCGCTGAAGCTTTATACACAGAAGCCATCGATGTTTATCCCTGTCCGGCTCATGACAAGCTGTTTGTTCAGAATCATTCAGATCAATCTTTTCAATTTACCTTATATAATTCTTCGGGTGCAAAAGTCATCGATAAAATGGTGAAGGATAAAAGTGTTTTGGATTTGTACGGAGCAAAGGGGATTTACTTTTACAGGTGTTGTAGGGACAACAATGATTTGCGAACAGGGAAAATAATAGTGGAATAGAGAAATAATTGCGGAATGCGGATTGAACAAAAGTGCGGATTGGTGTGCATTGGTTAGTCAGACATTTCGATAGAAAATCATAATCCGAAATTTTGTTCAATCCGCACTCCGCAATCCAAAAAAAAACCCTCCCGGTTTACCAAGAGGGTCTTTGCGATTCTATAAATTTCAGATTACTTTTTTGCTGAAGAATCCGGCATCGCACCCGTTGTCGGCATCAGCCCCAGCTGTTGCATCATTTTCATCTCCTCTGAATAACCCCAGCGATCAGTTGCTTTTCCGTCCTTGATGACGATGATGTCACTTCCCATTACACTGAATGTTTTGTTGCTGGCCGGCATCGAACCAAGCGGTCCGGAATTAGTTCCGGTCATGGTAATCCATACCATCACGGTGTCACCTTTTCCCGTCATTGCCTGCGTGGCCATGTGCACGTCCGGAAATTCAGAAAAGAACTGGTTGAATTGTGACTTCAGATCATCCAAACCTTTTCCGGAATGTCCCGGGCTCGGGTTGTGATCCGTAAAGTCTGCCGTGCAGAATGAATCAACCACAGCAGGGTTGTGAGCGTTGATCACTTCATCATAGAAGCGTTGTACCTTGGCGATGTTAGCAGCCGTTTTGTCGTTGCCTGCGTTGTTGGTCATGCAAGAAGTCATGAAGCCCGCAACGGCGAAGAGTAAAAATAATTTTTTCATGGTTTTTGTTTTTGGTTGTGAATACAAAGCTAAAGATATTTCGGATTTCGAAAATGGTCCCGGATGAAAAATACAATCATTGTATTACAGGTTATAGCATATGACGCAGCTCCTATTTTATCTTTTTCTGAAAATACTTCAACACGAACGGAAACAGGAAAAACCACCACCAGGCGACATTCCTGATTTGCCGGTCGGTGATGAGCATCATTGAAATCGTAACCAATGCAGCTGTAATCACCATCAGGACCAATGCAATCCGGGAGCGCCTGAACCTCACCATTTCCTGGTGGGTGCTTTTGCTGATGCGAAGTTCCGGGCGCTTTACCAGAATGTAATGCTGCAAAACAAGCTGTGCACTTTTGCAGGCAACGATGATGGCGAAATAAATTCCTGCCGGAAGAAAAGGTGAAGTGTTTTGATGTGCAATGAGTGTTACGCTGAAAGGAAAAAAGCCCATGCAGAAGAGCAGGATGAGATTGCGTAACACCAATCCTTTGTCGTAATCTTTCAGCAGCCCGAAAACCTGGAGATGCTGGTACCATGTGAGCCCGATGAAAGCAAAGCTGGCGGTATAAGCTAAAATAGTCGGGATAAGATGTAACAGCTGGGTCGAAAGCATTTCGGGAGTAATAACTTCCTCGGAAAAAGGCAGCCTGATTTCGATGGCCATCAGTGTAATGACAATCGCAAACACAGCATCGCTGAACAGGATCATCCGGTCGAGCTGGAATTCTTTTCGTATCTCTTCCTTGATTTCTTTTTCTTCCTTATTCATGTTCATGGCAGGAATGGTTTTTCAATGCAAACGTAAAGTATTGCAACGAAATACGAATCAGTACGAATATACGAATGGAAGCAACCTGTATTCAAATAAAAAAACCCTGCCGATGAGGCAGGGTTTTTTGTTTTATGATTCTGAATGAACAACTGCAATTCGCAATTTTGCTCAATCCGAAATCCGCAATTATTAATAATCCATTCCGCCGCCCATTCCGCCTGGCATGCCACCCGGCATTCCGCCTGCTTTTTCTTCTTTTATCTCGGCAAGTACACACTCAGTAGTGAGCAACATACCTGCGATAGAAGCAGCATTTTCCAAAGCTACGCGTGTAACTTTAGTAGGGTCGATAACTCCTGCAGCGAACAGGTTTTCATATTTATCAGTGCGTGCGTTGTAACCGAAGTCATCTTTTCCTTCGCGGATTTTCTGAACAACGATAGAACCTTCCACACCTGCGTTCTCCACGATCTGGCGAAGCGGCTCTTCGAGCGCACGCTTGATGATCTGGATACCGGTTGTCTCGTCTTCGTTAGCGCCGGTCATCTTGTCGATGGCAGCAGAAGCACGGATGTAAGCAACACCACCACCTGCAACGATGCCTTCTTCAACGGCAGCGCGTGTAGCATGTAATGCATCGTCAACACGGTCTTTCTTTTCTTTCATTTCAACTTCAGTAGCTGCGCCAACATACAGTACAGCAACACCACCTGCTAATTTAGCAAGACGCTCCTGTAATTTTTCTTTGTCGTAGTCAGAAGTTGTAGACTCGATCTGAGCTTTGATCTGGTTCACACGTGCAACGATATCAGCTTTTTTTCCTTTGCCGTTAACGATGGTCGTGTTGTCCTTGTCGATCGTAATCTTTTCAGCTTTGCCAAGGTAAGAGAGGTCAGCGTTCTCGAGTTTGAAACCGCGCTCTTCGCTGATCAGTGTTCCTGCAGTGAGGATGGCGATATCTTCCATCATCGCTTTTCTGCGGTCGCCGAAGCCGGGAGCTTTTACAGCGGCTACTTTCAGTGAACCACGGATTTTATTTACAACAAGCGTAGCAAGTGCTTCGCCGTCGATGTCTTCAGCAATAATTAAAAGCGGGTTGCCGGTCTGAACTTGTTTCTCAAGTACGGGAAGCAATTCCTTCATGCTGCTGATCTTTTTATCATAGAGAAGAATGTGCGGATTCTCCAGCACTGTCTCCATCTTGTCTGCGTTGGTAACGAAGTAAGGAGAAACATAACCGCGGTCGAACTGCATACCTTCCACCACTTCCATGTTGGTCTCGGTACCTTTTGCTTCTTCAACGGTGATGACGCCTTCTTTTTTTACTTTCTGCATTGCCTCGGCAATCAGCTTTCCGATTTCTGCGTCGTTGTTCGCAGAGATAGAAGCTACCTGCTCGATTTTTTTGTTGTCGTCGCCGACAGATTTACTTTGCTTGCGCAGGGAAGCGATGACAGCTTCAACAGCTTTGTCGATTCCGCGTTTCAGGTCCATCGGGTTTGCACCTGCAGCTACGTTTTTCAAACCTGCAGTAACGATGGCTTGTGCAAGAACAGTAGCAGTAGTAGTTCCGTCGCCGGCTACGTCAGCAGTTTTGCTGGCTACTTCTTTCACCATCTGTGCGCCCATGTTTTCAATCGGGTTCTTCAACTCGATTTCTTTTGCAACCGTCACACCGTCTTTGGTGATCACCGGGGAACCGAATTTTTTATCAATGATTACATTTCGTCCTTTTGGTCCGAGTGTAACTTTTACTGCATTTGACAATGCATCTACGCCCTTCTTCAGCGCGTCGCGTGCTTCTAGGTCGAATGTTATTTCTTTTGCCATGTGTTTATTAGTTTAATGGAAAGTTAAATTGTTAAATTGTTTTTGATTAATAGAAAAGTTAAAAGTTATCGGTTATATATTATACGATCTGCTGCATATGGAAAGAGCCCGTATAACTAATAACTAATAACGTATAACTCTTTTAAAGTATCGCGAAAATATCTGACTCACGCATGATCAGGTATTCTTTTCCTGTGTGAGTGATTTCTGTGCCGGCATATTTACCGTACAATACTTTGTCGCCGACTTTTACTGAAGGCTTGTTGCCTTTTTCATCGACTTCACTGATAGAAACTACAGTGCCTTGCTGAGGTTTTTCTTTTGCAGTGTCGGGAATGATGATACCGCTGGCAGTCTTTTCTTCTGCTGCAGCCGGCTCCACGATCACCCTGTTCTGGGTTCCTGCGATTGGCTTAATGGTGAATTTGCTCATGTTACTTTATTTTTTTGTTGGTTATATAATAGTGTGATAGAATTTCGGTTGCCGACTGTCGAATATGATGCCACCAGGTGTTTTTCTGCCAGATTTTCAACTGCTGAAAAAAGTTGTCACCTTTTCCCAAAACATTGTGACAGCCCTTTCCCCCCGGGAGAGGGTTGGGTGAGGGTTATTTCTTTTCAGGAGCCGGAGCCTGTTGAGCAGGCTGTTGCTGGGCAGGTTGCTGTTGAGCCGGTTGCTGCTGTGCTGGCTGGGTAGCCGGTGCACCTGCAGGCTGCGTGCCGGCATTGTCAATCTGTTCCTGCATCTTGCTTCCTGTTGTACGCGCTTCTTTATTTGGCAAAGAGAAGCTGGCGATGAGGCACAAAACCACAAGGGAAAGGGCAAAGCCCCAGGTAAGCTTTTCGATAAAATCGGTTGTTTTCTTTACGCCCATCAGCTGGTTAGAACCGGCAAAACCTGCCGCCAGTCCGCCTCCTTTTGAGTTCTGAACGAGAACCACGAGGACCAGTAAAACGCAAACGATGACAATCAAAACAGTTACAACAGTATACATTATTCTTGCTTATTTAATAGATGATCAATTTCCTGAATAAGGGCCGCAAAGTAACTGCTTTTTTCGGGATGGAGCAAGATTAATTTTTGATAGCTGGAACGGGCTTTTGGGAGGTTTCCCTGGTCGAAATAGATCCTCGCCAGCGTCTCGGAAACGAGGTCATCGTGCTCAGCAAGGCTCTTTTTTGCCTGGTTAATAGGAGAATAAAATTCTGCTTTGGAAGGGACGATCCGGGGTTCGGTGGCAATGAACTGGTCAATCAACTCTGTTTTGCTGACATGAGGCAAGTGTTCTCCAGGTGTTTCACTGGCTTCTTCTGTCTCAACCGGCAACGGATCATCGGCATGAACTTCTTCAACTTTACCGAATGTCGGTGCCGATTTTACTTTCAGCCAGTCCAGGAATGAACGCGCTTCTGTTACATCTGCTTCCCGTTTCGGAATTTCCTTTTGAAAAATTTCTTCTTTGATTTCGCGGACAGCAGGCTTGATGACGGGCAGCTTTTCAAGAGAATGAAGAATATTTTCTTCCATCGCATGCTCAAGACCAATCCTGTCAATTACGTCATGTGCTTTTTTCGCCTGCTGCTGAATGATTTCTTCGTCTGATTGCTTTTCATCCGGAACTGCAGGTGGAGTAACGGTCTCTTCTGCAATATTCACTTCGGCAAATGTTTCTGTGCTTTTTTCTTCAACAACATCTGACGGAGTTTCTTCAACCTGCTCTTTTTTGAAAGCAGTAGGTTCTGGTTTAGTATCGACTTCTTCTTTTTTCTCTGATGTGTCTTTTCCAAGGATCTCGCTCAACCGTCGCCTGATCACCTCATGCGGATCTACAATTGCATGCACAGGTGGTCGCTCGTCTGAAATTTCTGCAATTAAATCGGCTTCACTGTACCATTCCTGTGAAGGTTTTTCCCGGGTGAAAGAAGATTCGGAAACAGGTGCTGTTTCTTCCACAGTTTCTTCCGCCGATGTTTCAGCGGCTTCGCGATAATCTTCGCTGAAAACATTTTGCGAAGTATGGACTTCCTTAAAAACACTTGGTTCCTCTTCAACCTGTTTTTCTTCCCGTCCGGTTTCAACTTCTACAAAAGGATTTTCTTCTTTGCTATCGACAAAAGGAAAAACAGGTTCTTCTTTGAATACGGGAGTTTCTTCTTCTACAAATTCTTCTGTAGGAGGATGAATGAGATCATACAAGATTTTCCGGTCGGAGGCATAGACAGCAGCTGTCTTTAGCTGCTGATCAAAATGAATGCTGTGCTGGTCGTGCAGTGATTTTGCAAAAAGCAGGTGACCGGTCTGGCAATAAGGAAAGCGGCTGACAAAATCTTCCAGCATCGGCACCGCTTCTTTTCCAAGCGCGCCTTTGCTTTCCATCAGCTCTATGAATTGCCGTTGTTCCATCTACCAGTTTATAAATGCTTTGTTGAAGACATCGTCGACCAGCTGCTCAAAAATTTCCGTGATGAGATCATTCTCGACTGCCGAAAGTGCCTGGCTGCTGCTGTAATCTGCAAACCGTGAAAAGGTTGTTTCAAAATTCTGCTTTTCATTTTTCAGGTTCGTCATCTTTACACTGATGGTAATCGTCAGGCGGTTTTTTGCTGCCGTTTCATTGGCCTGGATCGCAAGCGGAGTGACAACATAGTTCGTAATCGAGCCTTCAAAAATAAGATCAGGATCCTTATCTGCAAGCGTTAAAGGAGTTTGAGAGATAAAACGGTCTTTCAGTTTCTCTGTAAACTGCTGGCTCATGAACGAAGGTCCAAGCGCCGACGCCTTCTGAAAATATTTTACCGTAAATGTTTTTGTATCCGGTGATATCGATGCACCGGACATGGAGTAGTTGACCTTGCAGGATGATGCAATTAACAAGGAATAAGTAATAATGAATAAGGAATAAATCCTCACTATATTTTTACCGACAACAACCATTTTATTCATTCTTCCTTCGACCTATTACTTCAATCACTATTTACAAATTTGCTCAAATCAAATTGGCTAATTATCACATCATCAAATTAGCTCATCATCAAATCGTTAATGTATTCCATACTCATTCATCTTTCTATAAAGAGTTCGCTCCGATATCCCCAGCTCCTTCGCCGCCATCTTTCTTCTTCCCTTATATTTGGTTAACGCTTTTTGAATAAATTCCTTTTCTTTTTCCTGTAATGAAAGTGATTCTTCAACATCTACATGATGACTGATCGGTGTTGCTTCCGTATTTGTATGAATGGTAATATTCGGATTTTCTGAACGGATGATTGGAGTCGGTTCAATGTGTAGGTCGTTGATAAGACGTGAATTCCGTTCCTTCCATTCGGGATCGTTGCCGGAATTCTGCATCATCTCATTTACAAGTTGTTTCATGTCGTTCATGTCCTTCTTCATATCGAAAAGAACTTTGTACAACAGCTCGCGCTCTGAAAATTCTCCGCCGCCGCCTTTTGCTCCGTCTTTCATCAGCACTGGTAAATTGCTGAACGGAGCAGGGGGAAGATAACGGAGCAACGTCTCCGCCGTGATGTCACGGTTCTTCTCGAGAATGGACATCTGCTCCGTAATATTTTTCAGCTGGCGAATATTTCCCGGCCAGCGGTAATCGATCAGCAGCTTTTGCGCCTCGGGTTGCAGAGTGAGCGAAGGCATGCGATAACGTTCTGCAAAATCAGAAGCAAATTTCCTGAACAGGAGAAATACATCTTCTTTGCGATGGCGAAGAGGAGGAACGCGGATCGGAACCGTATTCAAACGGTAGTATAAATCTTCACGGAACTTTCCGTTCTCAATTGCTTTCAGCAGGTCAATATTGGTAGCGCCAACCACACGCACATTTGTCTTCTGAACTTTTGAAGAACCCACCTTGATAAACTCACCTGTCTCCAAAACGCGAAGCAAGCGAACCTGGGTGTTGAGCGGGAGGTCACCGACTTCATCCAGGAAAATTGTTCCGCCATTCGACACTTCAAAATATCCTTTGCGTGCTTCATGTGCTCCTGTAAATGAACCTTTTTCATGACCGAATAACTCTGAGTCGATTGTCCCTTCGGGAATAGCACCGCAATTCACTGCGATGTAAGGGCCGTGCTTGCGGGCGCTGAGCTGGTGGATGACCTGTGGAAATGCTTCTTTCCCAACGCCACTTTCACCGCTGATCAAAACGGAAATCTCAGTTGGTGCAACCTGGCGCGCCACGTCGATAGCGTGATCAAGCAGCGGCGAGTTACCGATGATTCCGAAACGTTGTTTTATTTCGAGCGTGGTCATGAGTTAGACATAAGATATGAGACAACAGACAAGAGATAATTCTGATCGGTCAGGTTCTCATAATTTTTTCACGAAATGCAAAAATCATTTTTTGGATTTCATCAACCATTTTCAGAGAATCTGCAAGCAGTTCTCGTGCACCATATTTTCTTCTTTCGCAAATCAGTAATTGAGTTTCCAATTCATATGAAGATGTAAGTGAAGTGGAAAGAAATTCCGCAAATTGCAGTTTTGATCGTTTGCCAGATCCTTCTGCAATATTAGATGGTATCGAGCATGAACATCGGTTCATCTGGTCAATCAGGTTATATCTTTCAGTCGAAGGTAAGCCCTTGCAATAGAGAAAGACAACATCTGTCAGGTCCATTGACTTCTGCCAGATCATAAGTTTTCTAAAGTTGTGAATCATTTTTTCAGAATTTAAAAGAGTTAAAAAAAATTATTGATTTATGATTTATATTCTTCAGCCGCTATCTCTTATCTCTTATCTCTTATCTCTTGTCTCTTGTCTCTTATCTCTTGTCTAAGTCCATTCCACCACCTTACCGATAAGTGTCGCCACAGTGCATTCCGTAATAACAACGTTGACATAATCACCCGGTTTATATTGTTCGCGAGGGAAAATGACAGTTTTGTTCTGATCATTCCGTCCCGATAAATGTTCATGTGATCTCTTTGAAATATTATCGACCAGTACACGCTGTGTCTTACCAATATCTTTCAGGTTACTCTGATGCGAAAGCTTTGCCTGTAGATGAATGATTTCAGTCAGCCGCTTTCCTTTTGTTTCCTCTGCGATATCATCTTTGTATTGTCTTGCTGCCAAGGTTCCCGGCCGCTCGGAATATTTGAACATGTACGCATATTCATACCCTACCCATTCCATCAGCGAAAGCGTTTCGAGATGCTCCTCATCTGTCTCACCGCAAAACCCGGTGATGATATCCGTTGAAATACCACAGCCCGGAATAATTTCACGAATGGCTTCAATGTGCTTTTTATATTCTTCGCGTGTGTACCCGCGGTTCATCCTGTTCAGCGTCTCGCTGCTTCCGCTTTGAACGGGAAGATGAATGTAGTTGCAGATGTTGTCGTACTTCGCAATGGTGTGCAGCACTGCTTTCGTCATGTCCCGCGGGTTGGAAGTAGAAAAACGAATGCGTAATTCAGGATTTACTTTTGCGACCATCTCCAGGAGGTCGGCAAACGTAACGTAGTTCTTTTGTTCCCCGGGAGGCAGATGATGATTTAATGCCTTGTGTTTTTTTAGTTTGGAGTCGGGGGGGGGGAGTTCGGAGACCCGGCTCTGCGTTTTGCTCTCTGAATTCTGAGAAGTCTCCGGATCCTGAATTTCCGTCTCCGCATTGTTATACCATAAATAAGAGTCAACATTTTGTCCGAGTAGTGTTATTTCCTTGTAACCGTTTTCTGAAAGTTGTTTTGCTTCGTTCAATATCGATTCCGGATTGCGGCTGCGTTCGCGGCCTCGCGTAAAAGGAACAACACAGAACGAACACATGTTATCGCATCCTCTTGTAATCGAGATAAAAGCAGAGATGCCGTTGCTTCCTAATCTTACAGGACTGATCTCTGCATATGTTTCTTCACGGCTCAGCAAAACGTTTACTGATTTTTGCCCGGCTTCAACACTGGAAATCAGGTTTGGTAAATCGCGGTAAGCATCAGGACCTACAACAATATCAACCAGTTTTTCTTTTTCAAGCAAATCTGATTTCAAACGTTCGGCCATGCAACCCAGCACGCCTATTATTAAAGAAGGATTTTTTCTTTTCTTTTTTTTGAAATCTCTTAAGCGGGTCCAGATGCGTTGTTCCGCATTATCACGTATTGCGCAGGTGTTGAGAAAAATAACATCTGCATCGTCCGTTGTGTTCGTGGTGATAAAACCAATGTCCGTCATGATGGAAGCGACGATCTCGCTGTCGGACATATTCATCGCGCAGCCATAGCTTTCAAGATAGAGTTTGCGCGGGGAAGACACCTCACCCAAACCCTCTCCGGCGGAAAGGTCTTTCGGCGCTCTCATCAGAACTTCGCCTTGACGGGACTCGTCCAGTATTTTATTCTCCTCGAAAGACATTGGGTTGAATTATCCCGCAAAGATAATTTTTAAAGTGGTGCTTGACAATATGGCAGAGAGAGAAATTGCGGATTTCGGATTAGGGATTGCGAAATTCGTCACGATTCATACATTCGTATCTGTTTAAAACCTGTTTCCCGTGAAAAATCTGTTCCGGTCTTTTTTATCTCTCCTGGTGCTGCTGTTTACTTTTTTAATGAGCAATGCACAGGATACTATTAAAAAGAATAGCGCAGAAAAGGATGTTGCCTATACAATTATTGAAGAGATGCCACGCTTCCCGGGAGGAGAAAAAGGAATGTATTCTTTTATTAATAGTACGATCAGGTATCCGGAACGCGCAATGGAAAATCACATTGAAGGAACTGTTTCCATATCTTTTGATATTGACACGGATGGAACGGTTTTAAATCCGAAAATTCTTTCGGGCTTGGGAAGTGGCTGTGACGAAGAAGCGCTTCGGATCATTCAATTGATGCCTAAATGGATTCCTGGAAAACGAAATGGACTGACTGTAAAAATGAAACGGGATCTATCAATTAAATTTAAAATCAAAACACCTGAAGAAATTCAAGACAGCGAAATTGACGGCGTCTATTTTAAAGGAGTAATATTATTGAACCAGGGCAAATACAAAGAATCAATTGCGGAATTCGATAAGGTCATTACTGCTCATCAATTTGATGGCAGTGCCTATTATAATCGTGGACTTGCGAAGTATGAAATGAATGACAGGCTGAATGCATGCAGGGACTGGAGTTATGGCTGGTACTATTCTGATACTGTGCTTTCCGCATTCCAGATAAATGCAATCTGTGATGGAATCGCTATTCTAGATGAAGATACATTTGCAGTTCCGTTTTCCCGATCAAGAGATAGAAATGCGGTCACCGTCAACTCCAATGATCGATTCATTTATACGGTTGTTGACCATATGCCTTCTTTTAAAGGCGGAGAGAATGCAATGCTTGATTTTATTGTGAAGCATGTAAAATATCCGAAGGAAGCGAGGGAGAAAAAAATTACAGGCAGAGTTTATACGCGTTTTTATGTCAGCAGGACGGGAAAGGTCAGTCATCCTTTTATTAAAAAAGGTGTTTTGGGAGGAGGACTGAACGAGGAAGCACTCAGGGTTGTCAGGATGATGCCAGCATGGGAGCCGGGAGTTCAAAATGGAAAGGCAGTGGATGTCTTTTTTTATTTACCAATTAATTTTTCTCTGAAATAAATTTCCGTTGCAATCGCCGATATATCTCATACTACCATGAAAAAATCATATAACTATTTTTTTAGTCTTATTGTTTTCTTGTTTACTTTTTCAATGGGTCATGCGCAGGATGATCCAAATAAGAAAGGGCATTCTTCTGATGTGCCTTATACAATTGTGGAAGAAATGCCGGAATTTTCAGGTGGAGAAAAAGAGATGGTTTCATTTATTAAAAGCAACCTCAGGTACCCGGAAAAAGCGATGAAACATCAAATTAGTGGGAAAGTATACGTCTCATTTGTTGTTGACGAAGACGGTTCAATTGTGAACTCCAGAATTCTCAGGGGCATCGGCGGAGGCTGTGATGAAGAAGCTCTTCGAGTGGTAAATTCAATGCCAAAATGGAAGCCGGGAAGACAAGGGGGGCGGATTGTGAAAGTGATTTATAATTTGCCGATCGTATTTAAGATCAGGACGCCGGAAGAAATTAATAAAGAAGCCAGGAATGACTTGAATAATCATGGTGTTGAATTGGCGAGTCATGGAAAATACGAAGCCGCCATTCAGCAATTTAATTCAACGTTATCTCTCAGTGAATCTGACACTGATGCATACGTCAATCGTGGAAATGCGAAATACAAAATGGGGGACACGAAAAATGCCTGCTCTGACTGGGGACTTGCAGCCTACTATGGCGATAAGGACATCATAGAATCCATTGAAAAGAATTGTGAAAGCCGTATCGTGATAGACAATGATACATTTCATACCAGCATTTTCCGGCCTGTTACAGAAAGTAATTTAGCAAAGACTGATACCGGGAGTTCAGAGAGGATTTATACGATTGCTGAAGTCATGCCTTCCTTTCCGGGAGGAGAAGCTGCGATGATTAATTTTATCAGTCAGAATATAAAATACCCGGCGATAGCCCGGGACAAGGATATTACCGGAAAAATTTTTATTCGATTTTATGTAAACAAAACCGGGAAAGTGTCCAGGCCTGTTATTCTCAGAGGAATCGGAGGAGGATGTGATGAAGAGGCGCTTAGGGTTATTAAGATGATGCCGGATTGGAAACCGGGAACCCAGAACGGAAAACCGGTAAATGTTTTTTTTAATCTGCCTATTTATTTTTCTCTTAAATAAATTCCCGTTGCAATTCTGGTACTCTCAACCTCATCGCGACACAATTCGCGTATTCGTAAATTCGCTGCGGTAGTAATCCGGATTCGTAATTCGATACCCGCAAACACGCCGAATAAAATTTCTTTTTACCTTCACAAATAATTTCTTTTCAACTCAGGTTTTTCTTCTTGTTGAAATTCATTTTTGCTTTTAAAAAAATAAAATGCTTTTATTTGCCCACGAAAAATATTTCGGCATCGCCTTCGGCAAGCCTACGGCGACCAAAGGATTGCGGATTTTGGTTTGCGGATTGCCGCGATTGGAGGGTTAATCCGAAATTTAAAATCCGCAATTCGCAATTACTTAACCGGGCTAAAGTCTTAAAATTTTAAAAAACGTGTCCAAAAATCTCGTCATCGTGGAGTCGCCTGCAAAGGCAAAAACAATTGAAGGATATCTCGGGAAAGATTTTACCGTGAAGTCGAGCTATGGTCATGTACGCGATCTTGTAAAGAGCGGAATGGGCATCGACATCAAGAAAAATTTTGAACCCGTTTATGAAGTCAGCCCGGATAAAGCGGATGTGATCAAAGATCTCATGAAGCATGCGAAGAAGGCAGAGATCGTGTGGCTGGCAACAGATGAGGACCGTGAAGGAGAAGCGATTTCGTGGCATCTCTTTGAAGCGCTTGATCTCGAAGAAAAAAATACAAAGCGGATTGTTTTTCACGAGATCACGAAAAAGGCAATTCTTGCTGCCATCGAAAATCCAAGAACGATCGACAAACATCTCGTGGATGCACAACAGGCGAGGAGAGTGCTCGACCGTTTAGTGGGTTTTGAGCTTTCGCCTGTGCTGTGGAAAAAAGTAAAGCCGTCGTTATCAGCAGGGCGCGTTCAGTCGGTGACCGTTCGTCTCGTCGTCGAACGCGAACGCGAGATCGACTCATTTAAAATTACTTCATCTTATAAAATCGCTGCGCTTTTTGAAGTCAATGGAAAAACTTTTAAAGCAGAGCTTCCGAAGAAATTCAAGACAAAGATTGAAGCCGAAGCTTATTTGAAAAGTTGCATCGGAGCTACGTTCACCATTAAAAATCTCGAGGTGAAGCCGGGAAAAAAATCTCCGTCGGCTCCTTTTACAACTTCCACGCTCCAACAGGAAGCCAGCCGCAAGCTTGGCTATTCCGTTTCACAGACAATGGTGATTGCGCAGAAGCTGTATGAAAGCGGAAAGATTTCTTACATGAGAACCGACTCTGTCACGCTTTCGCAGGATGCTTTGGACATGGCGAAGAAAGTGATCCTGTCGAATTACGGCGAACAATATTTAGAGCTGCACCAGTACAAAACAAAACAAGCCTCAGCGCAGGAAGCCCACGAAGCCATTCGCCCGACCGACATGGCGCTCGAAGCAGTGGACGGTGATTCACGTGATCAGCGTTTGTACGATCTCATCCGGAAGAGAACACTTGCATCGCAAATGGCTGATGCCGTCCTCGAAAAAACGGTGGTGACCATTTCTTCTTCCAAGTCAGATGAAGAGCTCGTTGCAACAGGTGAAGTCATCAAGTTCGACGGGTTTTTAAAAGTGTACATGGAAAGCAGTGATACAGATGATGAGGACCGCGAAGAACAGGAAGGAATTCTTCCTGCCATGAAAATGGGAGATGTCCTTAAACTTATCGAAGCCTCCGCGACAGAACGGTATACGCATCCTCCTGCAAGATATACGGAAGCATCACTTGTGAAAAAACTGGAAGAACTGGGCATCGGCAGGCCGTCTACTTATGCCCCGACGATTTCCACCGTTCAGAAAAGAGGATACGTGGTGAAAGAAGAACGGATGGGAAAAGAACGGTCGTATCATTTTCTCGAATTAAAAAATGAACACATCACGCAGCATACCAAAACAGAAACTACGGGTGCTGAAAAAAATAAATTATTCCCGACTGACATCGGCATGCTCGTTACGGATTTTCTCGTTCTCAACTTCAAAGAAATTCTTGACTACAACTTCACTGCGTACGTCGAAAAAGAATTTGATGACATTGCAAACGGCGAGCTGGCCTGGCAAAAGATGATCAAGGAATTTTATGATCCGTTTCACAAAACCGTGGAGGTAACAACGGAAACATCGGAGCGTGTGTCAGGAGAAAAAATCCTGGGTAAGGATCCTCAGACAGGTCTTACACTGCTCGTGCGTGTCGGAAGGTACGGACCGATGGCGCAGATCGGAACAACAGAAGAAATTGAAGGCGGTAAAGCTGAGAAAGCACGGTATGCTAAGCTGCGCCCGAATCAACGGATCGAAACGATTTCCTTTGAAGAAGCAATCGATCTTTTTAAGCTTCCCAGGACACTCGGGGAATTCTTTCCAGCACAGTGGGATCCGAAGCTTGGAATTCACGTGACTTGAAGTCGCG
>JADMIO010904386.1_pt1 | contig 38466 bp, 30 predicted proteins | sample 8958161 | NCBI WGS metagenome assembly JADMIO01 (sample SAMN16585339, study PRJNA669376) | soil metagenome | isolation source: Crop rotation soil | place: USA: Cullars Rotation, Alabama | collected 2011 | reverse complement strand
CCGCGACTTCAAGTCACGTGAATTCCAAGCTTCGGATCCCACTGTGCTGGAAAGTTGCCCGGCAGTTCGAGCGGATTATCAAGGCCCTCGCCCATCCACTGGGTGACGAAGACGATGGCGACGTCGCTCTTCCTGGCGAGCGCCGCGGCCTGGCGGATATTGTCGCCGCTGTTGTAGGTGATGGTGGCGTCGGGGCGGGCCACCTTCATGGCGGCGACCGGCGAGGATGGCACGAAGACGACCGGGCCCGGCCAGGTCTTGGGCTCGATGCCGGGCACGGCGTTGCCGCCGATGGGGGTGACGCCGGACGAGCCGCCGCCCTGCAGCACGCCCTTGTCGGCATGGCCGCCGATCATGGCGATGGTTTTCGCACCGGTCAGCGGCAGCAGATTGCCGCCATTAACCGGAGCATTCTTGAGCAGGACCAGCGAGGCTTCGGCGGCGGCCTGCGAAATTTGCGCATTGGCGGCAAAATCGATGGGGCCGACTTGCGCCGGATCGTCGACCACGCCCTTGGCGAAGAGCGGCCACAGGATACGCTGCGCCATGTCATCGATGCGCGACATCGGGATGGCGCCGGACGCGATATCGGCCTTCAGCGTCTTTTCCGAAAAGAAGGCGCCGTGATGGCCGCAGCACGGATAGCCGGTGAACTGGTCGAGGCCGTTATTGGCCGCCTTGGCCGAGGAATGGACGGCGCCCCAGTCGGACATGACGAAGCCCTTGAAGCCCCAGTCCGATTTCAGCACCTGATTGTTGAGATAGTCGTTTTCGCACGCCCAGTCGCCATTGACGAGATTGTACGAACACATCACCGAGCCGGGGCTGGAGAGATCGTAGACGAACTCGAAGGCGAGCAGGTCGGACTGGCGCATGGCCTGTTTCGAGATGGTGACATCGACCGTGGTGCGCTGGCTTTCGTGGTCATTGACCGCCCAGTGCTTCATGGTTGAGACCATGTGCTGCGACTGGATACCGCGAACAAGCCCGGCGGTCATGTTGCCGGTCAGCCACGGATCTTCGCCGGTATATTCGAAATTGCGGCCGTTGCGCGGTTCGCGGGCCAGGTTGCCGCCGCCAGCCAGGAAGACATTGAAGCCCGAGGCGCGCGCCTCGGTGGCGATCATGATGCCGCCGAGTTCGGTAACCTTCGGGTCGAAGGAGGCGGCGGTGGCCAGCGACGAGGGCAGGGCGGTGCGCTCCATGCCGGTGACGCGCACGCCGATCGAGGCGTCGGTCTGCCATTGGGCGGGAATGCCGAGACGGGGCACACCGGCGATATAGCCGGCTGAGCCCTTGATATGGTGCGCGACGACATCGGCCTTGATGGCCGGCGAGACGACGTCGTCGGGCTCCTTCACCAGTTGTTCCGGGTCGGTATAGCCCATGACGAGGCCGAGCTTTTCCTCAAGGGTCATGGCGGCGACCGCGGCGGCGGCGCGCTGCTCCGGCGTCTTGCCTGTATCGGCCCATGGGGCCATCTGGGGAGCGGTCTGGGCGAGCACCGTGGTGGAGGCGCACGCCATCAGGGCGGCGGCGAACAGGCCGTTACGAAGCTTCAGCACTTTGGTCATCGGGGCGTTCCTCAGGGTTGCTTATTGATTATAAGTCGGACGCTACATTGGAAGCGCTCTCAATGAAAGAGGCTTTTGATACAGGCTTACGCCTTTAGCTGGGCCACTTCATCGATGGCGCAGATGATATGATAGAGTGTGCTGGCCGGCGCCGGTTCGATCTCGAATGTGCCGTCCGGCTTCATGCGGTCGCGATAGAGCCCCTCGACCTCGGTACTGAGGAAGAGTTGCAACCCGGCGCTGGCCTCGATCACCTGGGCGATAGCAGCTTCCCGGTCGGCCTGAGTGGTGGCGGCCTGGGCGAGGGCAGTAAAAGCCTTCATCCGTTCGGTCTGCGACCACAGGCGCGCCTTGCCGTCCTTGATCGAAAAATCGTCCCACAGTTCGAACATGGTGACATTGCGGTCGGCATCCGTGCCCGGACCTTCGGCGATATCGACGAGGCGCTGCGCCACCTTGCGGTACTTTTCATTGCCGGTCTTTTCCGCCCAGCGCAGGAAAAGCCACGCCCATTCAAAATGGTGGCCGGGTTCGATGACGCGTCCCATCTCGCCGATCATCGGATTCCAGTCGCCATCGAAAAATTCGCGCAGCAGGCCGGTTTCCGGATCGATGAACTTTTCGGCGCACAGATCGGCGATCTGGGCGGCGATTTCGCGCCATTTATCGTCGCCGCCGGCCTCCATCCAGGCGATGCAGGCCTCGAACATATGCATGTGCGGATTGGCCTTGAGCGGCAGGGTGCGCGGATTGGCTTCCTCGAAGCCGCGCACCGGGTGCGAGAAATCGCGCAGGATGGTGTCGCGGATGGCGACGCCGGCGGCTTCCAGGGCCTTGTCCTGCGGCCGCACGCGCCACGCCGACGCATAGGCCAGCATGGCGAAGGCGTGGTCGTAGAAATCGAATTCACCGCGGACCACCTCGCCGGTTGGCTTCAGGGTGGCGTAGAGCATGCCGGTATCCAGGTTGCGCGCCGGGCCTTCCAGCCAGCGCAGGCCCTGGTCGATGGCGGCATCAGTTTCGCCGGCATAGCCCATGCGTTTGGCCAGGGCATAGGAGAAGACCTGGCGCGCCGCCACGCGCGTGCGGCGGTCGATATCGTCGGGCGTGGTATCGAGATTGAGCTTCTCGTAAAAGCCGCCCTTTTGCCGGTCGCCGCCCTTTTCCCACCACAGCGGCAGGGCGTGGTCGAACAGCCAGCGGCGCTGCGCAGCCTGGAGATCGGAAAGGGTCTTGGCAAGTGCGGTCATGGGGAGGAGCCTCAGGGTTATTTTCGTTCGGGCTTAGAGCGGAAGCTTGTAAAAATGCAGTTCGGTTCCGCGCCATCCGGATTAAATATTTCAAAAATACTTATCCGCCCCTGCTACACGTTTGCGCGCCCGCGCACAATATCAAACGGGAATATCGTCCCTTTACACGCGCCACCGTGTCAAGGCATCGAAAAAATACGCAGGCCTGGGTCATGGAGTGGGCCTGCACACCATAATAAAGGGCCAAGGGGCATTGCATGTCTGTTAAAATTATACCTGTCATCATGTCCGGCGGTTCGGGCACGCGTCTGTGGCCGCTGTCGACCCCGACGGCGCCGAAACAGTTCCACGCGCTGGCCACGCCCAATACCATGATCCAGGAAACCGCCCTGCGCCTGGTCGGCGACGAATATCTGGCGCCGGTCGCCATCTGCGGCAGCGGCCACTGCAACCTGGTCACCGAGCAGCTGGACAGTATCGGCAAGGCGCCCGCCGCCGTCATCCTCGAACCCTTCGGCCGCAATACCGCGGCGGTGGCCGCCATGGCGGCGCTGTCCGGTCAGGAAATCGCCCCCGATGCGCTGGTTTTGCTGGTGCCGGCCGATCACGTCATCAGCCGCCCGCGGGCCTTCCATGACGCGGTGATTGCGGCGGCGCAGACGGCGCGCGAGCGGATCGTCACCTTCGGCATCACGCCCAAGCACCCGGAAACCGGTTTCGGCTATATAGAGCGCGGCGAAAGCCTGAGCGACGGTATTTTCAGCATCAGGAAGTTCTGGGAAAAGCCCGATCTCGAGACCGCCACGCGCTATGTCGAAGGCGGCCGTCACGACTGGAACGCCGGGATCTTCCTCTTCTCGCCGCAGGTCATGCTGGAAGAACTCAGCCTCTATGCGCCGGAGGTTCTGGCGGCGTGCGTCGATGCCTACAAAAAGGCGCACCGCGACGGCGTGCTGATCCATCTCGACCGCGACGCCTTCGGTCAGGTCCCGTCGATCAGCGTCGATTACGCGGTGATGGAAAATACCTCGCGCTCGGCCGTCATTCCCTGCGATATCGGCTGGGCCGATGTCGGCGGCTTTGCCGAGCTGTGGCGGATCGGCGAAAAGGACGAAGGCGCCAACCACGTCAAGGGCGAGGCGATCCTGATCGACGCCGAGAACTGCCTGATCCGCAATGACGGCGGGCCGGTCGTGGCGGTCATCGGCCTGAAGGACATCATGGTGATCTCGACGCCGTCGGGCATTCTGGTGGCGCCGATCGACCGGGCGCAGGACGTCAAGAAAGCGGCGGAAGCCGCCAGGGCGCGGGGCTAGAGCGCAATCCGATAAAGTGTACAGCACTTTTCGGATAAATTGCGCGTAAAAACAATAAACTAGAGCAAAATGATGATTCTATCTAAAGTCATTTTGCTCTAGTTTCAGGCAATCAAACCCGGCATCGGCTTTATCTCCGCCGAATCCGGGAAGATCTCGTTCGCCAGGGTCGTGTCGCTGAGATCGAACAGCGGCTGCATCACGCCCTTGGCCAAAGCGCGGATATCGTGCGTCGGGTTGAGATCACGCCCCTGATAGAGCTGGCCTTGTTTGAGTCCCGGCCAGTCGGCGATGACGCGTCCGCCCCTCACCGCGCCGCCGGTCAGGAAAGCCGTCGTACCCGTACCGTGATCCGTGCCGGCCGTACCGTTGACATGCACCGTGCGGCCGAATTCGGTAATGACCAGGATGGCAGTCTGCGACCACACCGGCCCAAGTGTCGTCTCGAACGCCGCCAGCGCCCGGTCGAGGCCGTTCAACTGACGCTTCAGGGCGGCGACTTCCGAGGTATGGGTATCCCAGCCTTCAAAGGCCAGGGCGGCAATGCGCGGGCCGTCGTCGCGCGCCATCATCCGCGCCGCACCCTCGGCCATGGCGACCATGGTTTCGGGCAGGGCGGGACTGTTGACGGCCTTGTCACCGCCTTCGCCCATGCCGGCGATTTCGCGCGTACGCATGGCGGCGGCGCAGATTTCGGCCAGTTGGGGATCGCTGGCCTCATAAAGCGCCATCAGGCGGCCCGGCAGGGATTCGTCGGCAAGCCCCAGATTACCCGGCGTCCAGCCGAGCGAGGGCGCCTGGCCGCGCAGGATCAGCGGCGTGGTTGTGCCGACCGAGACGGCGCTTTCCATTTTTACCTTTTGCGCCGGGGTTTGCGTCAGCAGCAAACGATTCATCCAGCCGCTATCGGTGCGGCCGGGAACCGGCTGGCCGGATTCGAGCACGTCCTGGCCATCGAAATGCGAGCGCTCGCGATAGGAGGAAGCTGCGGCGTGCAGGATCAGCGCCTGGCCGGCGCCATATTGACGGGCCAGATTGGGCAATGACGGATGCAGGCCGAAAAAGTCATCCGGCGCCCCGGTGAGCGGGCCATGGAGGGGCAACGGCGCATCGATCTTCTTCATCAGGTCGCCGCGCAGCGCCATGAAATCGGGATCGCCGACCGGGGGAACGGCATTGAGGCCATCGAGAGCGCCGCGCAGGACGATGGTGATGAAGCGCGGATCGCGCGCGCCGGCGCTATGCCCGGTAGCGGGAATGAATGAAGCGAAGGCGGCGGCGCCACCCAGTTGCAGCAGATGGCGGCGGGACAGGTTAATCATCTCAGCGCCTCATGAATTCGGGCGAAAGCAGGGCCAGGCTCAGACCCTGGCGCATTGTCTCGGCACGGCTGACGGCGAGGCGGGTATCTTCACTCAGGCGGGCGCCGAGCACGGTTTCGGCAAAGGCGCGGGGATCGAGCGTACCCTTGACCCGGCCGGCGATTTCGTTGGCCGCCTCGATGCGGGTATGCAGGCCGGACGGCGTGGCCCAGGCGGCGAAGGCGTCGGAATAGCCGTTAGGCCCCGACGGGTCCCACATGCGCTGTCCCATGCGCGCCAGCAGCGTGTCGAAGACGCGCGGCTGCACAGTGACGCCGGTGGCGCGCAGCATGGCGATCAGGTGTTCCTGCGGCGTGCGGATCTTGACGGCCTGCGGCGTCCAGGCTTCCGGCGCGTCGATCAGGGCCTGGGAAACCGCCGCCAGGTCGCCGTCGGTGTCCAGGAAGACCTCGCTCAGCCGGTCGACGAGCGCCTGGGGCGGCGTGTCGGAGACGAAATGGCGGGCCAGCTTGTGCGAAATGAACCGCGCCGCCGCCGGCCGTCCGGCCAGATCGACCATGATGTCGGCCGCCTGGAAGAAGCCGTGATCCGGATAGGTCTCGCCCAGCACCACCTGGGGGCCGGGCTCGTGACGCTGGCGGACGAAATCGAAATCGCCGCGCATGGCATCCGCCCCGTTGTCGCGCAGCTTGTCCGTCGTGCTGACCGTCCAGCCGGTCAGGGCGTGGGCGAAAGCGGTAACGTCGGCCTGGCTGTAGCCGGAATCGACGCCGAGAATATGCAGCTCCATGATCTCGCGCGCCAGGTTTTCGTTCAGGCCGCGGTCGTCGGTTTTGCCGGTCTTCGAGTTGGGCCCGATCGATTTCTGGTTGTCGAGATACTGCAACATGGCCGGATGGGTTTCCACCGCCAGGACCATGTCCTTGAAGCGGCCGAAGATGTGGGGGCGGATGGCCTCGCGTTCGAAGGCGCCGGCGGTGGCGATGAGGATACGGCTCTTGGCAACCGACACGGCGAAATGATTGGTCCAGAACATGACCAGCCGTTCGCCGAAGCCGGTTTCCGCCGCCATGAAGGCGTCGAGACGGGCCTGCAGCTCGGCCTGATACTGGGTTTGGGCGGGCCGCGGTCCCAGGTCGGACAGCTTGCCCTTGACCTTCTTTTCGCGGATCGCCTTGACCGCCTCGCGGAACGCCCGGTCACGGACAAATATCTCGCTGCTGGTGGCCAGCGACGCCGCGGCCGGGAGCGCCGGGCTGCCGGAATGAATTTCACCCTGCAGGCCGGAAATCAGGCGCGCAGGCGCTATCCGCGGCCCAGCCAGGCTGGCGCCGAGGCCAAATCTCGACATCGCCAATGCGGCGGCTATGGGCAGGGAAACTGACATTTTACTAACAGATCATTCGATCCGTGCCATTATCCGGTTTCGGTAAGACGAAAATAAGGCGCCCGTCCTTATTGAATTCCTATTTTTAAAGCCCCAAAGCTCGATTTTGGGTGTAATTTTCGGGGGTTCTTGACATGCGTTCGATATCGTAATTATTGCATCTGCTAACATTCCTTGTTCGGCCTAAATCGGGGGTGACCGGCCAAAGGACACATTTTTAAAACCACCATTAGAAATTAACGTGATTACGCCGCATGGATGCGAAGCAGCAGATCAAGATTCTCAAGAATTCCAGGCATTTTCAATGGGCCTGGTACACCAGCCGCTATCATGATGCGGGCCTGTTGCGGATGTCGGCGGCGGAGCACTATTTCCGCTATGGCGTTGTGCTCGGCCGTAATCCCGGGCCTGACTTCGACACCCGTTTTTATCTGTCCAACTATCCGGATGTTCGCAACAGCGGCCTGAACCCGCTGGTCCACTATATCACGCATGGCTGCCGCGATGGGCGGGCGACGACGGCCGGCCGCCAGGCCGGCTGGAACGGCGCCCCGCTGGTAACCACGGAAGCCGGTTTCGAGGGCCCCGGCAGTCCCGAAAGCGTCAGGGCCAAGCGCACTCGCATGCTCAACCTCGGCTTCCTCGAGAAGGGCATGGCCGAGCTTGAACATATGGTCGATCACGCCGCGACCGCTACGGAACGCCAGCGCGCCGCCTGGGAACTGGCCAATTTTCACGCCAACCAGATGACCCGCGAAAGCGCGGAGGCCTCTTTGCGGTTTCTCGACCGCGCCGTTTCCGAAGCCTCTTTCGGCGATATGGAACTTGATCGCGTCAGCATATTGCGGGCGGAAGCGTTGTCGCTGCTCGGCCGCGACCTGGAAGCCTCGGCCGTGCTCAGCGCCCGCCTGGCGCTTTCGGACGCCCAGGACCTGTGTTACGCGCGCAGCCAGTATGCGGCCGATGAAAACGAAAGGCTGTTCTGGATCAATCGCGCCTTTGCCCGCTACAATGTGGCGCCGATCCATTTCGAGCCCGGCGAGGGGCTGTTGTACGACCGGCTGAACTGCGGCTACGTTCCGGCCCTGGTCGGGGTCGGGCGGCAGCCGAAGGTCACCATCATCATACCGGCCTATGGCGCCGAGCATACGATCCACACCACGCTGAAATCGCTGGCCAACCAGACCTGGAAGAATTTCGAGGTCATCGTCGTCGATGACTGCAGCCCGGACGGTACGGCGGCGGCGGTCGAGGCCTTCGTCCAGACCGACGCGCGCTTTCGCCTGATCCGGCTCGAAAAGAACGGCGGCCCCTATATCGCCCGCAATGTCGCGCTCAGCCAGGCCACCGGCGAATTCGTCACCATCAACGATGCCGATGACTGGTCGCATCCCCAGAAGATCGAGGTGCAGGCCCTGCACCTGATGTCCGACCCGCAGACCATCGCCAATATGTCGATGCAGGCGCGGGTGACCGAAGACATGGGTTTCTACCGCCGCGGCAACGAGGGCTTCTATACCCAGCTCAACATGTCGTCGCTGATGTTCCGCCGGCAGAAGGTGCTTGAAAAGGCGGGCTACTGGGACAGCGTCCGTTTCGCCGGCGACAGCGAGTTCCGCCAGCGCCTGAACCTGCATTTCGGCCGCAATTCCGTGGTCACGCTGTTTACGGCCCCTCTGTCTTTCCAGCGCCAGACCGAGGGTTCGCTCACCGGCTCCGTGTCCTTCGGCTATCACGGCTACAAGATGGGGGCGCGCCGCTTCTACGAGAATGCGCACAAGGCCTATCACACCAAGGCGCGCACCACGGCCTATGTCGGTTTCCCGCTGACCGCGCGGCCCTTCCTGGCGCCGAAATCGATGCTGCCGACGCGCGACGACAGGGTTCGACATTACGACGTCATCATCGCCTCGGATTTCCGCTTCCCGGGCGGCACCACCAGTTCCAACGTCGAGGAAATGAAGGCGCAGGCGGCCATGGGCCTGCGCACCGGCATTGTCGAGCTGAACCGCTACGATATCGATGTCCACCGGGACCTGAATGCCAAGGTCAGCGACATGCTGGCCCGTGGCGACGTCGAACTGCTGGTGCACGGTGAAAAGGCGACCTGCGATCTGCTGATCATCCGTTATGTCGGCGTTCTGCAGGAATGGCAGCGCTATTTGCCAGAAATCGAGGCGGGCGCCGTACGGGTCATTATCAACCAGCCGCCGAAGCGCGACTATGGACCGGGCAGCGACTACATCTACGATCTCCAGCGCTGTTCCGCCCACCTCAAGCGCTATTTCGGCGAAGGCGCCGTCTGGCACCCGATCGGGCCGCTCGTCCGTCAGGCCCTGGTGCAATATCACAGTCATGAACTGGACGGCATCAATCTCAGCCCGGACGATTGGCCCAATATCATCAATACGGCGGAATGGCGCCGGCCGATTGCGCCGCCGGCGAGCGAACGTATCCGCATCGGGCGCCATTCGCGCGACGGCTATGTCAAGTGGCCGGATACGGCCAGCGATATCCGCAAGATCTATCCGGACAGCGACAAATACCAGATTTCGATCCTCGGCGGCGCCGACGTTCCCAAGCAGATGCTGGGCGGCACGCTGCCGGATAACTGGACCGTCAAGGGCTTCGGCGCCGTCGAGCCGCGCGACTTCCTCGCCGATCTCGATGTCTTTGTCTATTACACCCACCCGCACTGGGTGGAATCGTTCGGACGCGTGATTTTCGAGGCCATGGCCGCCGGCCTGCCGGTCTTCCTGCCGCCCGAATACGAGCCGACCTTCCAGGAAGCCGCCATCTATGCGACGCCCGACGAGGTCGAGCAGAAGGTCGCCGACCTGACCGGCGATCCGGCCGCCTATACGGCCCAGGTCGAACGCGCCCTGCAATATGTCGAACACAATTACGGCTATTCGGTCCATGCCCGGCGGATCGACGCCGCTTCGGGCAAGACGAAGGCCACCACGGGCCTGGCTGCCAATGTCTGGGGTAAGTCGCCGAACTACATACCGGCCAACGCGTCGCAATTCACCTCCGTCCAGGCGCGCGTGATCGAAGGCGAACTGCGCGGCCAGCCGGCGAACGAAGCGGCCGGCAGCAGTCTCAAGGCGCTGCATGCGCGGCTGCTGGCCGATGCCGGTGCCGCCATGATGCGCGGGCCGTTTTCGGTTGTCGACAAGACCACGCTGCCGCCCAGCAAGGACCCGCACGACTACTGGCATCCGGCGCCCTACTGGTGGCCGAACCCGAATACGCGCGACGGCCTGCCCTATATCCGCAAGGATGGCGAACGCGTCCCCGGCACCGAAATGTACGACCCGGAGTCGGAAAAATACGACCGCACCCGGCTGCAGCGGCTGTTCGACGACACCTGGATCCTGACCCTGGCCTCGCGCGTCAGCGGTGACAAGAGCTTTGCGCAGAAGGCGGCTGATCACATGCAGCACTTCTTCCTGTCGCCGGCCACCCGGATGAATCCGCATCTCAGATTTGCGCAGGTCCGCATGGGTCATGCGAAGAACCAGGGCAGCCCCACCGGCATCATCGAGTTCAAGGATTTCTATTTCTATCTCGACGCCATGCGGATGCTGGAGCAGGACAAGATCCTGACGCTCGAGCAGGTTGTCGGTTTCCGGGCCTGGCTGCGCGAATATCTCCGTTGGCTGCTGCGCTCGCCCCAGGGCAAGTCCGAGAGCCTGGCCGGTAACAACCACGGCACCTATTACGATGTGCAGGTCGCCGCCATCGCCGCCTATCTCGGTGAGCGGCTGCTGTTGCTGCAGACCCTGCAGCGCGCCCATATCCGCATCGCCGTGCAGTTCGATGTCGATGGTTCGCAGCCGGAAGAGCTGGCGCGCACCACGACGGCGCACTACTGCTGCTACAATCTTCAGGGCTGGCTGAACCTGTCCCTGCTGGCGCAGAAGTGGAATATCGACCTGTGGAATTATGAGTCGTGCCGGGGGTCTTCGCTGAAGCGCGGCGCCATCTGGCTGCTGACCCATGCGGGCAAGGTATGGCCGTACGAGCAGATAAACGCCTTCGACGGCGAGCGTTTCCACGCCCTGTGGTACGGCATGCCGTCGACAATTCCGGGTTTCGAGCGGCCGGAATTCATCGGCGCCGACAAGTACGCGCTCAAGCCGGTCTTCGATCCGCACGACGGTATCCGCCCCTACTGGAACCTCGGCGCGGCGATATAGGCACCATACGAAAAAGCCCGGAAGGCGGAACCTTCCGGGCTTTTTCTTTGGCGATCTGTTTCTTACGAGGCGCGGATAATGCGCTCCAGCGTGTCATGATCGACCGGCACGACGAAGTTGTCGCTGCGGCCGGGCGTGAACATTTCGCCGCGCAGGGCCAGCACCTTTTCGATATCATCGGGCAGCATGGCGTGGGCGGTCGTTGCCACTTCGAGCAGGTCGAGGACGCGGCCGAGATCGTCGATCAGCGCCTGGCCGGTGCCGTGACCGGTCAGGGAGGCGAGATCGTTCAGGACTTCCGGCGCGCCTTCCAGGCACAGGCTGGCGACCGCGCGCATGGTGAAGGCGCAGGCCAGGCCGTGCGGCACGTCGTAGTGAGCGGTCAGCGGATAGGAGATCGAATGGCAGAGCGCCGTGCGGGTCTGGCTGATACAGACGCCGGCGAGCAGGCTGGCCTCGGCCATGGCCGCACGCGCCGATGCGTCGCCGAGGTCGGCGTGCAGGGCGGGCAGGGCCTTCAGCGCCTGGGCGATGGCGCGCGACGCCATCAGCAGGGTGATGGTCGAGCGGTTCTTGTTCCACACGGATTCAAACGCCTGGTTGAGGGCGTCGAGGCCGGTCGAGAAGGTCGAGGACTTGCCGACGCCCAGCGTCAGTTCCGGATCGACCAGCGCCGTCTTCGGGAAGAGCAGCGGGCTGGCCAGCGACAGCTTCTTGTGGTTGGCGTGGTCCCAGATGGTGGCGAACGGCGTCACTTCCGACCCGGTGCCGGAGGTGGTCGGGATGGCGTGGATCGGCAGCAGGGCGGCCGGCAGGTGATCGACCGGCCTGGCGATCAGGGCGGCGAGGTCGCGGGTGCCGGCGCCGGGCGCCAGCGCCGCGGCCAGGGCCTTGGCGGCGTCCATCACGCTGCCGCCGCCGAAGGCGACGACCGAGTCAAACGCCGTGCCACCGAGACGGTCGATCTCCACCTGCGTTTCGGCGAGGCCGGGATTGGGCTGGACCGTATCGACCCAGGTCACGTTCTCGGCCAGCACGTCAGCAAACAACGCATCGCCTTCGAACTGGCTGCGGCCGCGTCGGGTCGAGACCAGCAGGACACGTTGCCCCTTGATCAGGCCGGCCAGTTGACCGCGCGCACCGGCGCCGAAGCTGATGCGGGTCGAATTGTGATATTGCCAGGCACGGCTTTCCGGCAGGGACATGGGAAGATCCTGAAAAAAATTGGAAGAAATAAAAAAGGGGCAGCGCCGGTTACAGCGCTGCCCCGATCTTTTTTACGCTTAACCGCGCAGGCGGGCCATGAAGCCGGCCTTGTTTTCCTGCGGCGATTCCTTCGGACGACCGAGGTCTTCACGCGAACCGCGGCGGACGCGCAGCTCGATGAAGCGGCGGCCCTTGACGGCCTTGAGGCGCTCGAGGGCCGAACGGATATCCGCCTCGGCTTCGAACGGGCCTTCGACGACGTCGTAGCAGCAGGCGCGCGCCACGTCGGTCAGCGAGACCTCGAAGGCGACGGTCGGCTGGCCGCCGACGGAGTCGTGGACGCCGTTGTTGAGCACGACGTGCAGCAGGTTGCCCTGGCGGCCGGCGCCGATGCTGGCGAGACCGCCCATGTGCATCAGGACTGCGCCGTCACCATCGATGCAGGTAACGTCGGTGTCGGGCTTGCCGAGCGCAATGCCGAGCGCGATCTGCGAAGCGTGACCCATGGCGCCGACCGTGAGGAAGTCGGTGCTGCGGTCCTGCTTCAGGAAGCCGCGCTGCTCGTAGAGCTCGCGCGAGATCATGCCCGTGGTGGCGACGATCGGGCCGCCGGAACCGAGCACCTCGGTGACGAGGCCGATGGCGGCTTCGCGCGACAGCAGGGTGTCGGAAACTTCCGGCGCCTTGCGCTTCTGCTCGGCCTTGCCGAAGGCGCCCTTGTGAACGAGCAGGACGACGGGGCCCTGGCGTTCGGCGGCCGTCTTGACCGCCCAGTGGGCGGCGTCGGCGGCAGCGGCTTCGTCGCCGGTCAGTTCGCGGTAGGGCAGGTCCATCGAGTCGAGCATGGCGGCGGTAACGGCGCCCTGCTTGACGTGCTGGGGCTCATCCTTGACGCCGGGCTGGCCGCGCCAGCCGACGAGGATGATCATCGGGATGCCGTAGACCGCAGGATCGGCCAGCGACAGCACGGGGTTGACCGTGTTGCCGAGGCCGGAGTTCTGCAGATAGACCATCGGGATGCGGCCGGTGGCGAGGTGGAACCCCGACGCCAGGCCGACAGCCGAACCTTCGTTCGCCGTAATGACGTGCTTTTCCGGCGGCAGGAAGGCGTCCACGTAGGCGCAGAATTCCTTCAGCAGCGAGTCCGGCACGCCGGCCAGGAAGTCCACGCCGGCTTCGGAGAGGACCTGGTAGAAAGCCTGAGGCGAAATTGCCATTATTTCGTCCCCGGGATCAGTTCGAGGATTTCCTTCAGCGGCATCATGCCGGCGTCGGCTTCGGCCGAACGGCTGTGCGTCAGGATCGACTTGGCGGTGTTGAGCATGGCCGGATAGGCGCTGCGCAGCAGGTGGTTGGCGTAGATCACGACGTTGACGCCGCGCTCGGCCAGTTCTTCTTCGGTGACCTTGTTATAGGACGAAGGCACGGCCACCAGGGTCTTCTTGTTCGGCAGCTTGGCGTAGCGCGCGCAGAACTCGAACACTTCGTCCGGGCTCTTCTGGCGGCTGTGGATCATGATGCCGTCGGCGCCGGCTTCGAGGAAGGCTTCGGCGCGTTCCATGGCGTGATCGACGCCCATGTCGAGGATCAGGCTCTCGATGCGGGCGATGATCATGAAGTCATCGGTCTGCTGAGCGGCCTTGCCGGCGCGGATCTTGTCCTGGAAGTTCTCGATGGTGTCCTGGGTCTGCTCGACCTCGGTACCGAACAGCGAGTTCTTCTTCAGGCCGGTCTTGTCTTCGATGATGATGGCCGAGACGCCGAGGCGCTCCAGCGTACGCACGGTGAAGACGAAGTGTTCGGTCTTGCCGCCGGTGTCGCCGTCATAGATGATCGGCTTGGTGGTGACTTCGAGGACTTCGTTGAGGGTCAGCATACGGGCGGTCGTGTCGACGGCTTCGATGTCCGGCTTGCCCTTGGAGGTCGAGTCGGTCAGCGAGGAGCCCCACATGCCGTCGAATTCGCGGCGGCCGTTGGGGGTGTCGACGAAGGTCTTTTCGATGACCAGGCCCGACAGGGCGTTGTGCAGGTCGAGGAAACGGACGACCGGCTTGGCGTTCAGCATGCGGCGCAGCGAGGCGCGGCGGATATCCGGCGTGGTGCCGATTTCCTTCATGGCCGAGTTCAGCTTGGTCGAGGAAATGCCTTGGGTATAGGGCACTTCAACCAGTTCGCCGCCCCATTCCTTCAGCACGTCGATGACGGCCTGGCGGACGGTGGCCTGAACGCCGGTCTGCCAGTCGTCGCCGTGGACGACGACGTCAGGCTTGTACTGGCGCAGGTTCGGGATGTAGTCGAGCGTGTCTTGCGGCACGACTTCGACGACGCCCTTGAGCTGGCTGACGACTTCGGCGCGCTGCTCCCACGCCATGAACGGCACGCGCTTGTAGCTGGCGATGGCCTTGTCGGTCAGAAGGCCGACAGTGACATCACCCAATTCGGCCGCACGCTTCAGAATATTGATGTGACCCGGATGAACGAGGTCGGCACTCATACCAACGTAAACTTTTTTCCCCACTTGAAGGTGCTCCTAATTATGCGGCTAATTCCGTCCGCGATCCAAACAAAAACAAACTCATCCGAGTTCATTCATTTTAATGACACTGGGCTCATAGCAATAATCCCCCAGCGCGTCTTCGATTTTTTTTATTTCTTCGGGTTTGTCATAGGTTTGATGCAAAATCACGTTACGCATCGATTCCCATGGCTTGAACCGGCTGTGTTTTTTCTGGTCCGAAACCTTGAGGCCCAACGACCTGGCCAAGCTCAGACGATAGGATTCCGAGAGGACGAATTCCTCGAACTGGACACGATGTATTGTCGTGTGCGAGCCTTTTCTTACCGATTTCTGTGCCCGGGTGATGGAGGCGTTCATCTTGGGCAACCGGGCGGCAAATCCGCTGATAAATTCATCGATATCGGAATCGAAGCCGCTGTGTTCGGCGATCAGGGCAGCATAGTTCGAGCGCGGATCCCGGAAGGTGCAGAAGATATCGAGATCGTCGATATGCGGCGCCAGCTTGATCTTGGAAATATGGATGACATTGTCGAGCAGGGCGATCTTGCCGGTGTCGAAATCGGGTCCCACTACAATCCGGTTGGTCGTTTCGTTGACCAGGTGCGCCAGATTGGTGTCGAGCGCCTTTTTGTCATCGCATTCCGCCAGACAGCGCGCCAGAAGATAGGCAATGCAGGTGACGTTTTCGGCATATAGCCGCGCATATTTCGACGCCATGAACTTGCGGGCGAAGCGCAGGCTTTTGAAGGCGCTGTGATGGGTCATCTCAGCATAGCCGAGCAGGCTGAAGAAGAAGAAGTTTATGACCGCCTCGGGAAAAAGGTCCGGCCTGGAGGCGGCGGAAAGGATTTGCTTGATTCCGGTGCCACCTTCCAGAAACCGGGTTTCTCCGGGAATGGCCTGGACCTCGGAGAATTCGCGCAGGTAATCATACACGGCGCCGCTGCCGCTCCATCCCAGACCCGAGACGATGAATTTGCGTACGGTGCGCGGCTCGTAATGATAGGGAGCGACCGTCTTGTTTTTCAGGGCTTCGAGCAGAAAGGCGAAGGACTGTTCCCAGGCGGCGCGCTCTTCCACATTGGCAAATATCGTCGCTGTGCCGGTCATGAAAAGCCCGGCTGCCCCCGCAAAGTCGCCCGCCAGCAATCCGGCACGGGCACGTTCGAAAACCACCGAGCTGGTGTCCGAACACTGACGCCAGAAGGCTATGGCGCCCGCGTCGTCAAGCGCCTTGCCGGCTGCGCTGCGGGCCATCTGGAAGAAGGAAATCGGCGTATCGACCGACCAGGTACGCAAGCATTCGGCGAAGCTCGGCAGCGCCTCTTCGTATTTTTTCTGCTTGTACAGCGCTTCCGCGTAGAGGCGATGCATGTCCACAGGCGCGCCGCCAGCCTGGACCAATGCGTCAAGTTCTGCCACGCAGCCACGATAATCCTTGGCGGCGAAAAGGGTTTCGGCCGCTTTCAGCAATTTTTTTTCTTTGTCTTTGGACGAAAGGGGAGCGGCCCCACCGGTCCCCATCCCGATTGGTATCATGAATCACATGTCAGTTATTGAAAAAACAAGCCGTTGCGCCAGCCGTCCAGGCCGGACGAAAGCACACCGGCACGTCTTGTGCAGTGCACTCTAAGCGTAAGTGCAAAAAAAGCAAGCGCGCCAGTGCAAAGGATTCTCAGTAGACGGACGGTTTGCGGTAATTGGTCACTGCCATGGCCTATGCCGGCAGGGTCAGGCGCAGTGAGGCGCCGCCAAAGGCGATGATTTCCGCGGGCTTCGGGCGCAGGGCCTGGCGATTGGCGCGTTCAGCCCCGGAAGGTATTGAGCGGAAGCCGGGATTTGGGTGGCGCCAGCCGGCACCGTATTGATGGACGAGGAAAGGCTCCGGATCGGCAAAGGCGCCGACCTGCCCGTCGCGGAACGGAAGCGTGCCTGGATTTCGCACCAGGGCCCGCCCGCCCGGCATGGAGGTGTAGCCCGAAATATTGAGCGTATCGCCTGCCAGCCACGCCGGCATGAGATCGAGCCGGCAGGCATGCGACCGCAGCTTGATATGACCGGTCTTGCCGACCTCCGCTTTCAGGCCTGACCGGCGCATCGCTTCCAGAATGGCGACGCGCTCAGCGACAATACCGGCAGTATCCGTCTTTGCGCTGAGATACAGGCAGTCGAAATCATCGTCATTGGGGATCAGGTCACCGCTCCGGTAAAGGCCGAGCAGGGTGCCGTGGCTGACCAGAACGGCGTAACCGAGTTGCCGGTCGAACCAGTCGCGCGCAAAGCGGTACGCCTTCAGATAGCGGTCCTTGGCGTCGTCGGTCACGGGACGGCTGACATGCCCCTTCTTGTTGATCTGCAGCCCTTCACCCGCGCTTTTTACCAGATCGACGACCGGTAGGGCGCCCGAGGCGAAGTTTTCCGGCACCACCCACGCGGCGTCGCCGTTAACGTCCGGCACGATCCGCCCGCCCTGCCTGACCGACAGGGCCATCCCGTCGCGCAACACATTGCGTACATTCTTGATGGCGAACTTGAAGGTCGGCCTCGTCTTGCCGGGCTTGGGCGGGACGGGCTGGGAGGTGCCGCAGGCCACGCCGTCTATATAAAGGGTTACCGGCGACAGGTCGGGCACCGCGCCGCCCAGCACCAGAGTGTCGCCCTTGCCATCCTTCAGACGAATTTTAAAGCGGCTCTGGCGCGCCAATATTCTGGTCCCCGGTCTATTCACGCGCCTGGATGGCGACAAACCAGAACGGTAAAACCTGAATTGGCAGCAAATGCAAGCGGAGGCGCGGGAAGCGCGCTCAATTCCGCCTGCCGGAGCGATTGGCTAAAGGCAATCATTGGCTGTTGGAATGGCAACAGCCGAAATCTCAGGGGTTGGTCCGCGGCTTAAGCGCTGCGGGCCAGGTCCTGACGCTGCATCGAGGCCTGCTGGAAAGCCTGGCGGATGGCGGTCAGACGTTGCAGGGCTTCATTGGCCCTGGCTTTGGCGGATTCTTCCGCCATGCGGGCGGTGTCGTAGTTTGCCGAGGCTGCGAACAGATACTTTTGCAGTTCAGCGATGTTAGGCATGTTGCTCATCTTCAACTCCACTTGCTTACACTCTTGAGCAAGGCCTTTATCTCACAGTTAGATGACGCTTTTGTTTCAGTCTTATAAGGTTTGCATTAACTCTGACGCCGGAAAAGCGGCCGCAGCGAAGAGTGTGGAAAGGGGGGTGTGCGATCCCCCGACACTTTGATTTTATAAGGTTAAACTAATGGTGGCGCGGCGGCGGAAATGCCCGTAATCTGGCATTTGCTGTCTGAAAGGACCGTTCTTAATGTCACAGGAACCTCGTTCCCGTGTCGCCGATCCGATCCTGCCGCGTCTCGATCCCGATGAGGCCGGTTATCTCGGCGACGAACTGAAAAGCCTGCGCGAGCTGGTAAGCCGCGGGGATACCCTGGCTATCGCCGGCGGGTCGGTCATGGCCTGGTGGGGCCTTGTGCTGGCCACCGCCTCGGTGATCGAGGTTCTGATGGCGGCGGGTTCGCTGCCGGCCAGCCTGCCGGTCAACTGGGGCATTGTCCTTATGGGCCTCCTTGGCTCGCTGGTGATCTGGCGCGGCAGCCGCAAGCGTTATTTCTTCAATTCCTGGCGCACCCAGGCGATTTCGACCATCTGGCTGTTTGCCGGAATCAGCATATTTGTCTTTATGCTGGGAAGCCGCTGGACGCATGTCTCGGAACCGCATATTCAAATGGCGTTCCTGGCGATTGTCTTCGGACTGGTTCTGGCGGTCGTAGCGACGTCAAGCCGGCACACCTGGCTGCTTGCCGCCGCCGGCTGCTGGCTTCTCACCGCCTGCATTATGTTCGTACTCGATAGCCATATCGCCCGTTTTGCCGTAATGTCGGTGGCCTACGCCGGCTTCCTGATGGCCCCGGGTCTGTTTTTACTGCGCACCGAGCGGCGCGCGCAACCGAAAGAGGAGAGGGCATGAGCCTGTTCATGCATGAGAGTCTTCAGGAAGTCATTCATGGCCGGGCCCGCCTCGCCATACTGGCCTTCCTGTCTACGGTCGGCAAGGCGGACTTCGTCACCCTGCGCAGCGAAATCCGCATCAGCGATGGCAATCTGTCCCAGCATTTGAAGAAGCTGGAAGACGCCGGCTATATCGAACTCGACAAGGTTCTGTCGCCCGGAAAGCCGCGGACAGTGGCGCGTTTGACCGTTGCCGGCCGGGATGCCTTTTACGATTACCTGGATCACCTGCAAACCCTGCTGAACACCGTTCCGGCGCGCAGCAGCTATTCCTGAGCGACGCGGTTAGGCTGAAAAAAGGCCAAAAAGTGGCGCACTTATTGTTGCTAAGGACGGGTATTTAATATATGTTTACCGTAGCCGGGTGTGCGCCCGGTGCAAGCCCTTCGCGGGCTTCCGTGTAAACAGCGTAATCCAGGCCGCCGGGGGGCGGCAGGGCGTACGAGGGATCGTCTCAGCGCACTTTGGGGGGCACTGAGACGATTGCATGGCCCGTTGTCGTCAGCGCTTTTTTTAAATCCTTACATCAATAGACAATCGCCGCAGTTCGATATTGCGCCGGCAATTCCATGTCCGCTAAAAGCGCGGATAAATCAGTTGGATGGAGACAGCATGGCGAAGATCGCGACATCGAAAAAAACGGCTGCAGCAGCGAAAAAGCCCGACATTATTTTCAAGACCCTGCCGGAAGCCAACCTCAAGGCTATCGGTATGGGCGGTACCTTTTTTCGCACCGCCGCCCGCTTCAGCAGCCGCTTTTCGTTCGAGCCGCCATGCGTCGTCAATGGCAAGGTCCATCCCTCATCGGTCTTTTCGATCGGCGCGTTCAGCTATTTTCGCGGTCGCATGGTGCGGGCGGCGCGTATTGGCCGTTACTGCTCGATCGCGCCGGAAGTGGTGATTGGCGCTACCGAGCACCCTATCGACTGGTTGAGTACGTCGAAAATCATGTATTCGCCCAATGGCTACGACTTTGAAGCCTTTTACAACCGCAGCGCCGGCATCACAGCGCGCCGCGAGCGCTTCATCTACTCCGAACGTATTTCGGAGGTTAATATCGGCAATGATGTCTGGATCGGGGATAGCGCCTTTATCCGCGGCGGCGTCACTATCGGCGACGGCGCCATTGTCGGCGCGCATGCCGTCGTGACGAAAGACGTGCCGCCCTACAGCATCGTCGCCGGGGTGCCGGCCAGGGTGGTAAAGATGCGCTTCCCCGATGCGGTGATCGAGCGGCTGCTCGCGTCGCGCTGGTGGCGTTATCCCCTGCATGAAATTCTGGCCGGCCCGGCAACCGATCCCCTGCGTTGCCTCGACTGGATTGACGATCAGGTTTCGCGCGGCCTGTTGCTGCCATACGAGCCGGAGTGGATTACGGCGAGAAATATCCGTGAAAAGCTCAGGACGGTCGTGCCGGATTCCGGTCCGGCAATTGAGGACCCGGACGAGTAATTCGCGCAAGCGAAAATATCGCCCCGAAATCTTGCCCGGAAATGTTGCATTGCCGTCGAAATTTTCGCCTGTCACAAATGCGTCATTGAGGCGGTTTGACAAACGTGTTATCGCATAGAGAAGTCCGGTTTGCGCGAGAGGGGCGCCTCCGGCTTTCAGCGGAAATATGTCCGGCGAAAGTTTCGCAGCGTTTACGGGCATTTATGGACGCAGCCTTCCAAACCCGCGCGGCGGCGCGAAGCCTGTGAAGGCCGGCGATAAGCTGAGCGGCTGGGGAAATTTCATGTTGCTACGCAACAAAATCGGTTGTGATATTCAGTAAAGCGTATTTAATCATTTTTCGACGTGCGTGAAATGCAACGTCTGCGTCTGAATTAGTCAATGAAAAGGATTCGGAAATGTCCGTGCTCAGCCAGTATCTCACGCCCAAAGCCAGGGAAGAGGGCGCGCCAGAAACCTCCGACATAAAAACGGCCAATGATGAGGCGCTGGCGGCGGCCAACGATTCAGATGCCCGTCGTGCCGCCCGCGAACGCAAGCAAAAGGTTGTGTTTGACGATCCGGATAAAGAGCGCAAACGCCTTGAGCGCAAGGCGCAGCGCAAGGCCGAGCGGAGGGCGATCCTCGAGCTTGGCAGTGAAGAGGCCTTTCTTGCCACCCTGACGCCCGAGCAGGTGCGTGAACGCGCAGTAAATATTGCACGGCGCGAAGCCCGCGTAGTGGAACGCGAAGCTCAGCGCATTCGGGCGGAGGAAGAAGCGGCTGCCCGTGAAAAGGCACTCCGCGCCGGTATTGCCCTGTCGTATCTGAAGGACGGCGAACACGCGCTTTCGACCGCAAACTACGACACCGCGTCTGCCTCCGTGCGTACGGCCCTTGAGCACGGGCTTGAAAAGCCGGCCGACCGTATTCGTGCTTATCGTACGCTGACGACGTCGATGCTGATGCTCAATGAGCAGAAAGCCCTCCTGCCCGTTCTGGAAACGGCGCTCGCTGATGACCGTGACGTGCGTTATAAATACTGGGCCGAGATGGCTGAGCTGTTTACAGCCGCCGGCTATCCTTTTGTTGCTATTCCCTTCCTCAAGTCCCTGCTGCCGAATGGCTCCGACGGCGAGAATGCCGCGGCGCCCGGCGAAAAAATCCCGGCGATCGAACCCATCAAGGTCGCCATTCATCTCCTTCCGCTGGTTCGCGAGTTCGAAGGGGGCATGGCGATGCTGTCCCTACTTCAGGAAGAGCTGGCCGATCTGCTGGGTCATGATAACCTGCGCCAGGTCGCGGTGGAAAACGCCGCCAAGCTGAAAGACGTCGAGTTCTTCAAGCGCGTTCAGCAAATCGCGCCTGTCGCCCTGACGCCTCAGGCCGCTTATGTTTTTGCCGCCCACGCAGCGCAACGCGGTGAATTCGCCGACTCGTTTAAAGTGCTGGCCACCATCCCGAAAGTCTTTCCGAAGGCCGTGGCGCCGTCGGCGCCGGTGCTCAAGCCAGGCGTAAAGCTTTCGCCCGCCGACAAAAAGAAGCACGACACCCTGGTTGCGGCGCACAATATCAAGAAGCTGGAAGCTGCCGCTAAAAACAAGGCGTCCACCGCCCTGCGCAAGAAGGTCGATATCCTGACGCTTGAGATGCAGATGGCAACGGGCGCCTATGAAGCGGCCAAGCGCAATCTGGCGGCCCTGGATGCAAAGCTCTCGCTCGGCAAGATCGGTGAATTTGTCAAGGCGTTCCTGGCGTTTATCGATGGCGATGTCGAAACCGCCGCTGCAGAGATGACCCAGGGCTTCAACGTCCACTACACCACCCTGGTGCTTCATGTGCCGCTCTACAAGCTGCCGGAAGAATTCCATGTCTGGTTCGACAAGGCGGCTGCACGCGGCAAGCATCTGATGTTCTGGCGCATGGCCATGGCCGAGGCAACGCGCTCCGAAGACGCCTATGTCGAGATGCTGCTCCGCTTCGCCTGTATCTTCATCACGTTGCGGCGGCCCAACGTCGCCTACAATATCCTTCAGTCCGTCATTCAGTGGAATGGCCCTGGCAAGGTCCTGGCCATTCGTCTGCAGCGCCGCCTGAGCATCACGCACAGCTTCGCTGAACTGCGGGAATACCAGCCCTCGGAAGAGCTCAACGTCAACGAGGAAAGCGATGGCGACCTCACGGTCGAGTTCGTGCTTGCCGGTGGCTCGGGCGATGAGTCCATCATGCTCGACCGTCTGTCGCGCCTGCGGCGGGCCTATGAAAACGGCCGCGAAATCCAGGACGATGAATGGGCAACCATCCTGGGCACGGCGCGCGCTATCATTGCCATCCAGGCCGGCGACATGACCAAGGCGCAGGACATCATTGCCGAAACGGGCGCCTTCAAGCGTATGGCGAAGCTCGATGCCAAGCCGGAATTGACCAAGATTTTTGCCGGCGGTTACGGCTGGTCGGGATCGAGCGCCGTTTACGACGCGCTCAAGGTCATGCCGAATATCTGCGAATTGCCCGGCCCCGGAGATGTCGAGCATCTGAATTTCGGCGCCGATTCCGAACCCATGATCTTCGAAGGACCGTGGGCCATGCATGTTGTGTGGGACGCGATGCTGCTGAATGACAAGCCGGCAGCGGAAGTTCTCTGGAACTTCTTCCGCATCCACGTTCTGGCGACCCTCGAACAGAACTACCTGGAACACAAGGCGACGGCGACCGTCCGTAATACGCATGGCCAGATTGGTGCCGCCTATGCCGATATGTCCGCGATCTTTATTTCGGACCTGGCGGCCGCGCTGAGCAAGCCCGCGCGCCGTCGTTACGACGCCGACACGCTGCGCCCCTTCCAGAACCTGATCGGGCGCCTGTGCAAGGCGATCGCTGCAAACAACAACGCAAAGTTCATCCTGTGCAACAACGGGGTACGGGCGGATGAAGTTGAATCCTGCGCCATGTCGCACAAGGCGGTATTCATTTCCGTTGTGCGCGACATTCGCGACCAGTTTACCGACCAGCGGATGAGCAACAAGTACTTCGAAGACACCGCGAAAATCTTCGTTGGCAAGCAGCGTACGCGCCGTCTGGCCTTCCTGCGCGGCAAGTATCTCATGCTGGGCAACGGCCTGGCCGTTGACCTGTTTGACGTCAAGTTTGAGGACTGGGTGCTGAACGATGCCGAGCGTGAACGCATTATCCGCCACATTATCGGCTTCTATGACCGCGATATCGAAGCGCAGCATTTCTCGCCGGAAGAGTCGGAGAAAAATATCGGTGTCCATGTCGGCTTCCTGACAGCCGAAGAGGAAAACGAGTTTAACGGGGCGATCGAACGGTCGCGCAAATCATTGAAATATATTGAGGGCGATCCCTTCGCCGGCCGTGCCTTTCAAAAGACGGCCCGCGCACGCCGGGCCAATAAGGAATAGCCGGTAGTTATAAGTGATTTGCTGACTCGCATGTATTCAACGACGTCAGACCATTAATACGATGCGGGCGCTTTTCACGAAGTGCTCGCATTTTATTCAGTAAAGGCAATGCAGGGGCATTGAAAACTAAATGATCGCGAAGCAAGACTCGATACAAAATGGGGACCAATCGACTGCCGGAGACTCGGCGGAGCCGGAAGTGGCGATCGACCCGAAGTTGCTGTTACGTAAGTATTACGCCGAGTATCACAAAAACCTTCCGGTCGACCCGAAGCTTGTTCTGTGGGAATCCCATGCCGGCGGCGGCATGGTGTGCAGCCCTTACGCCATGTTCCTCTATGTCGTCGGCCGGGCGGAATACGCACATCTCAACCATGTGTGGGTGATCATCGATGATGTTGAGCGGGCGCGGCTCGAGGCGGAATATGCCTGGGCTTCGAATGTCAGCTTTATTCCGATGGGCGGACCGGAATATGCCAGATGTATCGCGACCGCCCGGTATATTATCGGCAATGTTTCTCTCCCGCTGCCCTTCTCCAAGCGCGAGGGGCAGATCATCGTCAACACCTGGCACAGCGTCACGGTCAAGACGCTCGGTTTCAACCAGCCGAACGGCTACGTCGCGTCCCGGAATATCTTCCGGTCCTTCGTCGCGACGGATTTCCTGATTTCCCCCAACCCGTTCATGACGCAGATCTATCGCGAGGGCTATCGCCTCGACGGCGTCTTCCACGGCCAGATTCTCGAAACCGGGTTCCCGCGCGCCGACCTGCTGGCGCAGACGCGCCGCGAAGATATCCTGGCCAAACTGGCGGCGCGCGGCGTCGTTGTCGATCCCAACAAGAAGATCCTGCTCTACGCCCCCACCTGGCGTGGGGTGATGTCCGGCAAGGCACGGGCGGAAGTTTCGCTACTGGAAGATTTCGTAGCCAATGCGTCCGCCCGGCTCGACCTGTCGAAATATCAGATCCTGGTGCGCCCCCACAACGTGACCTACCAGTTGCTCAAGGGCGATCTGTCGGCCTATGTCCCATCGTTTATCGATGCCAATGAGCTGCTCGCCATCACCGATATACTGGTGACCGACTATTCCAGCATCGTCTACGACTTCCTGCCGAGCGGGCGGCCTGTACTGTTCTATATGCCTGACCTGGCGGCCTACGAAAAAGAGCGCGGCCTGGCGATCAAGCCGGAAGAGCTTCCGGGACCGGTGACGGCCGATGCCGGCGAGCTGGCCGACTGGGTAAACGACAATTGCCGCGCCGCGGATGCCTTCGCGGCGAAACGGACGGAGCAGGCGCATTGGGCCGGGCCCTATGACGACGGCGAGGCCTCCCGGCGCGTCGTTGAAACCGTCTTCTCGGCCAAGCCGAGGATACGGACGGAAAAGCCCAAGTCCGCCAAGACGCGCCTGCTGATCTATGGCGGCCGTTTCGATCTGAACGGCGTCACGACCACCCTGATCACCACGCTGAATGCCCTGGATTACGACCGGTTTGACGTAACGCTGTACCTGGTCGATTCCAAGGAGAAGCTGCGCTCCAAGCTGATATCGTGGCTTCCCGAAGCGGTGCGTGTCGTCATCCGCATCAGCACGATGTCGGAAACCGATGAGGAACACGACAAGGTCGAGGGCCTTCTTGGCGGCAAATATCTTGGCGACGCCTATCTCGATCCCGATGTGCAGGCCGCCTTCAGACGCGAATATATCCGTTGCTTCGGCGATATGGAGTTCGACTACGTCATCGATTACTTCGGCTATTCCGTCATGATGCCGGGCATGTTCGCCCAGGCGCGGGACGCCAAGTCGATCATCTGGCAGCATAACGAACTGGCCCGTGATTTCGCCAATGCGGAAAAGCGCTCCTACAGCAAGGCGGAACGGTCGCTCCCGACCGTCGATGCGATGGGCGATATGTATCAGTACCTTGACAAGATCGTCTCGTGCGGCGGTCCGGTGATGGAGCTGAATCGCGCCGCGATGTCGCGCCCGTCGACCTATGATCGCTTCACCTACGTCACCAATATGGTCGATTTTGAACGCGTCGCCCTGGGCATTACCAACCGCTATTGCTTCCCGATCCTGCCGGAAGGCGAAAAGCAGAAGCCGAAGGCCGACCGTATCGACAAGGCGGATGGAAAGCGTCATGGCCGCGGGTACGTCTATGCCGACGTCACGGCAACGAACAAGACGGGCAAGTCGGCGACCGCCACCAAGATTCCGCTGCCTGAAAAGGGCATCATCAGCTTCGTGACCATGGGCCGGTATTCGCCGGAAAAGAACCATCGCGCGCTGATCAGCGCGTTCGGGCGGTTCTGCAAGGAAACGCCGAACGCGCGGCTTTACCTCATCGGCGATGGCGCCTTGCGCAGCATTTACGAGGCGCTGATCGAGGAACTCGGCTTAACCGACAAGGTGATCCTGACTGGCCTGCTGAAAAATCCGTTCGGCCTGGCTTCGGTCTGCGATTGCTTCATCCTGCCGTCGATCTACGAAGGCGTGGGTCTGGTTGCACTCGAAGCGCGCCTGATGAGCCTGCCGATGGTCCTGTCCGCCTTCAATGCCATGGATTCCGTCACGGTGCCCGGTGGCCAGTATATGATCGAAACCTCCGAGGACAGCATTCTGGATGGCTTACGCGCGCACGTCGCGGGCAAGGTGCCACCCACAGAACCCTTCAACGCCGCAGCCTACAATGCCGCAGCGCTGCGGGAGTTTTACGCGCTCTTTGACTGACGCGACGGCTGTATGAGCCATGGCGCCGCGTAAAAACAAAATCGAGGGCAAAATGACGATTCTGTCTAAAGTCATTTTGCTCTCGTAAAGCGGTAACGGTCTCCAGTCCTATTGAGGCATCTGCTGCGGCATCTGGCCGGGCATTTGCTGCGGTCCTTGCTGCGGCATCATCGCCTGCATCGACTGCTGGAAGCGCTCGGGCGTATCGAGCAGCACGGTGGCGACCGCGCCGCCGTTCTGGCCCTGCGTCACCATAAGCATGCCCATGACCGGTACACCGCCCTTGGTGCCGGCGAAGCCGACCTGCGCCATGCGGCCCGACGGATCGTCAAGGAAACCCATCACCTGCGGCTGGGCGTCGAAATAGGGCATCAGCTTCATGTAGAATTCGCGCGACTGCTGCGGTATCGGCCCGGTGCCGTTCAGAGTGGTGCGGAAGACATTGCCGGCTGGCGACTGCACGCGTGTCATGCCGGCCGGGGCGCTGGTCAGCTGCAGGGTCTGGCCGCCGCTGGTGTTGTTATAGGGCGTCTGGTTGGAGGGCGGCCCGTAGGGCTGGACCGGCGCGTTGGTATTCCAGCCCGCAGTATTGTTCGGATTCGGATTGTTGGGGTTTTGGGCGTAAGGGTCGCCCTGTTGCGAGAACTGGTTCTGGGCAAACTGGTTCTGGTTCTGGTTTTGATTCTGGCCATTGGGCTTGTTGCAGCCGGCCAGGGCCAGCGCGGCAAAGGCGCCGGCGACGATAAGTTTATGCATGGTCTCTTCCCCTGTTAGCTGTCGTAAACGCCGTCGCCATTGACATCGTGATCGACATTGGTTTCGGTCGGCGAGGCGGCGGCGGCGCTGTCGGCAGCGGTGCCGAGATTGTCGGCGGCTGTCTGGCCGTAGACCTCGGCGGCTCCGTCCATGCCGCGGGCGGCATAGTCGGCGCTGTCGGCGGCGGCGGCTTCACCGGCGTCTTCGTGATCCTCGGCATCGTCGATCTCGGCGACGTCGGTCTCGGCTTCGAGGATTTCGCTCTCGGCGTCGCCGCCCAGTTCCTCGACCTCGCGCATCTCGTATTCGGCCGATTGGGCGCGGTCGCGGGCGGTATCCCAGTCGCCTTCCTTCATCGCCGCTTCCTGCTCTTTTTGCAGTTCGTCGAAGTTTTCGCGGCCTTCGTCGGCGGCTTCGGTCCGGTCGATCAGGGCCTCGGCATCGTCTGCCGTCATGCCGGGATTGGCGTCGAGCGCCTCGATCACATCCTCGCGGCCCTCTTCGGAGAGGTTGGCGATTTCTACGCGGAAAGACTCTTGCAGGGTTTCGGCCTCGGCCATGATGATCTCCGTTGACGGTCGGTGAGTGGTCCTCATCAGGTTAAGCGGCGGATCGCCGGAAAACCGCTCAACCTCGCGAAAATTTATTCCGTCGGCGTGTCATCGGTGGCTTCCGGCGCCGGATCTTCGGCCGGCGTCTCGGGCGCGTCGTCGTGCGTCAGATACGGGTTAGCAGGCGCATCCGCGGTGTCCGCCGCTTCCACGACCTCGGCGGCTTCGGCCTCGGCCATTTTCTGCGGCGCCGGACGCGCATCGTGGGCATCGGAATGTTCCGGATCGGCCGTCGTGGTCGCCGTCGTCTGCGCCGCCGCCTGGGCGGCCTGAAGCGCGGCCGGACTGTGACGTCCGGTGCGCTCATCGTCGCGCTCACCCGCCGGGCCTTCGGCCTCGACCACGTCGTCGCTGACCGACTCGATATCGGGCAGGCCGCGCGACTGCACGACGTGCGTCAATTCGTGCGCCATCAGTTCCTTTTCGGGTCCGGGCAGGTAGACGCTGTCGGCCTCGAAGGCGAAATCCTCGGCGGATTCGAGCGGCTCGATATCCTTCTTGCCCGCTACCTCGACCAGGTAGCGGTCGAGGCGCATGGCGTCGCTGTCGGAAAGACTATTGCCCATCGCCGTCGGCATCGCTGGGGTCGTATACATCGTCCACCACATCGGCCTCATAGACGTCATCCGCCTCCGCCGCTTCGACGATATCGTCATGTCTGATCTGTGCCTCCATCGCCGTCGTCACATGCTGGCCGATGTCGGAAATCTTGCTGCCGATATCGTGGAAACTGCCGGAAATGCCCGCGGCCGCCTCGCGCACCTCCGGGGAAACGGCGGGTTCACCTTCCGGCAGATCAAGCCTTTCGACCGCCTGGGTGGCACGCTCGACGATGCCGCCGAAGGCGCTGTGCGAAGGGGGGCTGTCAAACTGGTCGCCGAACGCCACAGCCTCGAACACCTGCGCGTCCTCGATCGAATCGAGCACGCCGACCTCGGATTTCAGCTCCGGCGCCGGTACGGGCGCCTCTTCCGGGCGCGGGATAAAGCCGGGCAGGGGCGGCGGAATGACCGGGGCCTCTTCTATCACCGGCGGTGGCGGGGCTTCCTCGACCGGCGGGTTCATCAGCTCCGGCGGGATTTCCGGAACGATATACGGGTCTTCCGGCAGGCCGGGATAGGTGACGTCATCGGCCCCCTGCACCACGGGCATGATTATCTGGCCGACGTGCAGTGCGCTGCCCGCCGAAGGCTCGGGTCTCGGTCCGGCGTTTTCTTCGGCGCGGCGCACCATGTCTTCAAACTCGTCATGCGGTACGCGTCCGGCAATATTAGGCATGGTCTGGCTCCTTAATCAGCGAGAAGATCGGGATTGGTCTCTTTGGGCGGTTCCTTGGGCGGTGCCGCACCGGGCGGCGGCCGCACGCTCAGCACGGTGCGGCATTCGACATTGGCGCAGCGGATCCTGACCTCGCTCTTGCCTTCCAGCGCCGCCTTCAGAACGCGCAGCGGGCGGTGGCAGGCGGCGCATTCGATACGCAGCGAATTGTCGTCCTGTTCGGGCGCGATGCGCTCGATCTTCGCCGATTTCGGCGGCGCCGGCCGGACCTCCAGCACCTTGCGGCAGGCGGCATTGGGGCAGCGCACCTTGATCGAATCCGTTTCGTTGGGGAATTTCGAGCGGTCGAAACGCAGGGGTTCCGAACAGGCGATGCAGTTGAGCCGGACATGGCCGTCATCGACCGGGGCGGGCGGCGGCACGACCGGCCGGGCGGCCTCCAGCCAGTGATCGATCACCCGGCGCCAGCCGTGGAAATCCGAGGTGGCGGCGAATTCCGATTGCAGGCGCAGGCGCCGCGCCAGGAAGGGCTGGCTGCCGGTCGTCATCTCGGCCATCTGGTGGGCGCCGTGCAGGCTGTCGGCGATCTGGCGTTCCAGCGCCTCCATGTTCAGCTTCTTCAAAACGGGAAATGACTTCATCGCCCACTGGATGGTGACGCGGCGGCCGATATCGTTATGGCCGACCACCAGTGCGCCGGCGCGATCGGCGGTGATCTGCGATTGCCGCGCCCACGCCATCAGCGGCGCCTCGACGGCGCTTTCGACGATCTTGGCCGGATTGATGAACTGCATCACGCCTTCGCCCATGATGGTGCGCTGCGCCGCCTGGCCGCTCATGAAGCGCGACACGGTATTCCACATGGCATGGCCGGCCGCCACATGGCCCATTTCGCGGCCGAGCAGATAGAGCAGTTCGGGTTCGCCGAAATTGAGCAGCACCGAACCGACGACGATAAAGGCGCCGTTTTCATCGCCGAGCGTAACGCAGTCCCACATCTGCTCGCCGGAAATATAGATCTCCGGCATGTGGTTGAGGCCGAGGATCCGCGCCGCAAGGATGGCCTGGTTGAAGACGTCCGGCATCTGGTCGGGCCCGAGCCGGATGCCGTTGACGGCCGCTTCCAGCCACGGCCGGCCGAACTTCTGCGAGATGGCCTGGGCGGCGGCATTGATCGGGCCGGAATTGCGCAGGGTGCGCATGGCGGCGGCATCGAGATCCCACATCAGGAATTCGATCGGGCTGTGATAATCGGGACCGAGCGGGCGCAGCCAGCGGCATTGCGGGCAATAGCCCTGCGTCTTCGGCAGATGCGCGCCGTCGCCGCAGGCCGTACAGCGATGGCCGTAGCCGGCGTGCACCGGCGGGGCGGGGGCGGCGGCTATCTGGGCGCCGCAACCGCCGCAGAAGCGTTCGCCGTCATACAGGCTGTGGCCGCACTGGCTGCAAAAACGTGCAATCGCGTTCATTCGATGGCCATCCAGTCATAGGTCGTATCGCCGACACCGCCGGCGCTGCGCAATTTCCGCCACAGGCGCGTTTCCAGGGCGCGGTGCTGAAACTTGACGGCGAGCATGGCGGCGAACAGCCAGAAAAGGACGAGGCACGCCGCCATCCCGGCATAGGGTATGGCCAGGGCGGCTTCGAGAAGGATGGGCACGATCATGACGACGAGCGCCACGGCGAAATAGATCCAGGTGCCCGGCGTGGCGCGGCTGCCATAATCGATGGTAACCAGGGCCCGGGTCTTGCCGCGCGGTTCGACCACGATCTGCCACTCATAAAGGAACGGGTAGCCGGGCAGGCCCGAAGGCTTGAGCGCGATCCAGTGGCGGGTGCCGCCGCCCATGCGCGGCGGCGGCGAGAAGCCGAGTTCGGCCAGGGCGGCGGCCAGGCTGTCGACCGCGTTCGCCGTCGATGCGGCGACCTCCGTCACGCTGCGTTTGCGGTAGGTGTACAGCATCAGGGTCTGGCCCCCGGCAGGCGGTGTTCGATTACCCGATCGGCGCCGTAGGCGTAGTTCAGCGTGCGCTTGATGGTGCGGCCGGCGCGCCAGGCGCCGAGCGGAGCCAGGCCCTGCCACAGAGCCTTTTCGAGCGCAGCGGAACGCAGCCGCACGGCAATGCCGTGCGCAATCGGCAGGCTGTACAGCGCGAAGGTGGCGATGATTCCCGGCGCCATCCAGTCGTGGTGATCGATCATCACCAGCGGCATGAAAATCGCCGCGACCAGGATGGGCGTCAGGCTGAGATAATAGGCCCAGCCGGTGGCCAGGCCGAAGCGCACCGACAGCGCGCTGCCGCCGTTTTCCGCCCAGACCTCGGTGCGCCACTCGTAGTGCGTCGGGATCAGCAGCAGCCATTCAAAGCGGATATAGCGCGGGGCCGGGCCGCGAAACCCGCAGGCCGACATCGCCGCATCCAGGCAGGCTTCGGCCTGATCGGGCGAGGCGTCGACCTCGGCAATAACGGTTTTCCAGAAGGTTTCGGTGGACATGCCAGATACCTTTTAAAGCTATAGCCGGTCGAGCAGGTCGGTACGGCGCTTCTCGAACTCCGCTTCGCTGAGCAGGCCGCGCTCCTTCAGCGCCGCCAGCTTTTCGATGCGCGCCACGATATCGGCCTCTTCGGACGTGGGTTCCTGCAGGCTTTGCGGGGCCGGCGTGGCCGGAATTTCCGCCACTGGCGCCACCGGTGCTACAGGTACCGGGGCAGGCACGGGTGCGGGTGCGGGCGCTGGCGCTGGCGCCGGCATAGGCGCGGCGGACTGGCCATTGGCGGCGCGCACGGCCGGTGCACCGTCTTTCAGGGCCTTTTGCAGGGCATTGCCGAGCTTGTTGGGTATGCCGGCCGACAGGTCGTAGACCACCCAGCCGATCGCCCCGATCGCGCACAGCGGCGCGAACAGCCCGACAAAGGCCGTCAGGAAGAACAGGTTGAACAGGCTGATCCCGCCGACGATGCCCAACAGCAGGAAGGTGGAATTCCAGTCGACCTTGATACCGTAGCTGATGCGGCTGATGCCGCCGCTGTTGGCGTCGACGCGCACCTGGCAGCGGAAGCGCAGCGGCTTGCCGATCGAACGATTCGGGATCAGCGCGGTCAGGCCGAAGGGTGCATTCTGTGTTTCGATCTCGGCGCCGAGGCTGGTCAGCGACTGGCTGGCCAGGTTGAAGGCCCATTCCGGCGCCATCTGGACGTCGACCGACTTGTCCATGGTGGCCGGGCCGTTCAGCGATCCCGCCTGCGGCCGGAAGTGCGGCGGCTGGGGTGGGGGCGGCGGCGCGAAAGGCGGCGGCGCGGGCTGGACCGGCGGCACGGCGCCGCCGGTGTTTGCCGACGCTCCCAGGGCGGTGCCACAGGAGGCGCAGAAGCGCGTGCCGGCGCGGTTGGTGGCGCCACAGGCCGGATTGGTGCAGGTGAGATCGCCGCTCTGAGGGGCCGCCGGCTGAATCTGTGTCATGGGTCTTTCCCCAAAAATGCGGTTAGTTGATGATGATGGCCTGGCGCCAGACGGCGGCGACCCTGTCGAAAGGCACGGGCTGGGTCAGTTGCGCCATCGGATCGTTGATGTGGACGAGCGCGACCGTGCCTTGCGGCGTCTTCTGGAACGACATGCCGCGGGCGACGACGACATGGCCCATGCCCTGGCCCATATCGATGCCGATCACCACGGCGTGGCCCTGTTGCAAAGTCCTGTAGAGCGTCATGGCGTCGGTCGGTTCGGCGTAGGACGAGGTGCGGCCGCCATAGTGCTGGATAAGGCCCTGCACCTGTTGCAACGAGCCGGTCGTCACGCAGCGCGGGTCCTGGCCGGCGCAGCAGAAATCGGCCGGGGCATTATTGGCGGTGGCGACCAGGGCGCACTGCGGCGGGGTCTGTTCGCGGCCGCGGCTGGCGGCGATGATCTGTTGCGAGACGGCCGCCCAGCACCACACCTGGGTCTCCTGGGAAATGTTTTCGATCGGCAGGTCGACCGGCGCCAGGTTATCGGGAATGCCGCCGTTATTATTGCCGTTGAAACCGGGGATGTTGAACGAGAAGCCCGGGCTCTGCATCTGCGGGCCCATCATCTGCTGCTGCGGGTTCATGATCTGGTCGCGCATCTGCTGGAGCTGCATCTGCATCGATATCTGGTTATACAGCGCGATCAGCACCGGCAGCAGGGCGACGGCGATATACCACCAGACCCGGACACCCGTGCCCTTCATGCGGATTTTGGACAGGTCGATCATGCAAACCCCCGAAGCGTGCTGACAGGCTAAGTGCCCTCTCTGACCTGTTCAGCGGCACACCGCCGGAAATCGGCTCACCGGCTTATGAAAAAATTTACAAAAAAGCCGCGTCGTGTTCGCATAACGCCGCTTTTGCTTTCGACATCGCCTGAAAAACATGGTGTAAATTACGTGTACCTTCGGGGGTCGCAGATGCAGGAAGAACATACCCGTATTCTTATGGGTCAGTGGCGCGATGGCCAGCCGCAGGCGCGCGAGCGCCTGCTCGGCCGTTTGCACCCCGAACTCGCCCAGATCGCCGCGGCGCGCCTGCGCAAGGAACACAATTCGTCGCTGTCCAGCGGCGACCTGATCAATGACGTGGTGCTGCGCCTGATGCAGGTCGAGCGCATCGAGGTTACCGACCGGGCGCACTTCATCGCGCTCGCCTCGCGCATGATGCGCCATATTCTCATCGACTACGCGCGCTCGAAACAGAGCGACAAACGCCAGCACCACAAGGTCGAACTGACCACCCGCGTCGAAGGCGAACAACGCCTTGACCTGATTTCGCTCGAAACTGCGCTAATCCGTCTGAAGGCCATAGACGAGGCCCTGATGGAGCTGGTGGAAATGCGGTATTTCGGCGGAATGACGATAGAAGACATCGCGATGGTGAGCGGACTATCCGAAGCCACGGTGAAACGGCGCTGGCTCGCCGCACGCGCCTGGCTGACGGATGCCCTCATTCATCCGGTGGACCATGTCTAAGACGTCCGGGTCCGGCGATCTCGAAACCGAACGCGCGGCACTGGCCCTCTTCGAGGAACTGGTCGATGTGCCCGAAAGCCAGCGCGCCGCCTGGATCGATACGGTGGCGAAAGGCAAGCCGAAGCTGAAAGCCCGCCTGAAGGCGATGGCGGCGGCGGATAACTACATCAGCCTGCGCACCGGCGGCGCCACCGAGAACCTGGAGCCCGAGGACGATCCCGAACGCATCGGCGCCTACCGCATCACCGGCCTGATCGGCCGCGGCGGCATGGGCGCGGTTTACCGGGGCGAGCGGATGACGGGCGATTTTGCCCATGTCGCGGCGATCAAGATCATCAAGGCCGGCCTGCTGTCCGATGCCCTGGTCGAGCGTTTCCAGCGCGAACGCCAGACCCTGGCGCAGCTCTCGCACCCCAATATCGCCCGGCTGTACGACGGCGGCGAAACCGAGACCGGCGCGCCTTTCATCGTCATGGAGTGGATCGACGGCCTGCCGATCTATCAATGGGCGGCGGAGCACAAGCTCAGCCTCGATGCCCGGCTGGCGCTTTTCGGCGATGTCTGCCGCGCCGTCGCCTTCGCCCACCGTAACCTGATCGTCCACCGCGACCTGACACCCTCCAATATCCTCGTCACGCACGACGGTGTGGTCAAGCTGATCGACTTCGGCATCGCCAAGCCGGCGGATACGGCGGGCGAGGGCGGCACGACCACGGCGGCCACCGCAAACCTCAGCCTGACGCCCGGCTATGCGGCGCCCGAGCGCCTGACCAGCACCGAGGTGACGACGGCGGCGGATATCTATTCGCTGGGGCGTCTGCTCGAAAAGCTGATCGAAAGCCCGCATACCGAACTGGCCGCCATCGTGGCCCGCGCCTCGGCGGAAAAACCCGCCGATCGCTATCCGACCGCCGATGCGCTGTGCGCCGATATCGAGGCCTTCCGCAAGGGCTATCCGGTCTCGGCGATGATGCGTTCGGGCGGAGGTGGCGGCGGTTATATTTTCGGCAAGTTCGTCGCACGCCACCGCTGGGCCGTGCTGGCGGCATCGGTCGGCGCGGTCGCCATTGTCGCCGCCTTCGGGCTGGTCCTGATCGCCAATCATCAAGCGCAAATCGCCCGCAAGGATGCCGAAAAGCGTTTCGAGGAAACCCGCGCCATCGCCAATATCATGCTGTTCGACGTCTATGACGAGGTCAGCCAGGTCGAGGGCACGACGAAGGCGCGCGAACTGCTGGCGAAAACCGGTGTCGATTATCTCGAACGCCTGGCCACCGACACCTCCGCGCCGGTCAAGGTCCGCATCGAAGCCGGGCAGGGGCTCAATCGCCTGGCCCAGGTGACCGGCGGCGGGCAGGAAAGTTCGCTCGGCCGCTATCAGGACGCCAATGCCCTGCTGGCGCGCAGCGAAGCGATCCTCAAGACCATCTATGAGGAAAATCGCGGCGATCCCGACGCCGTCAATGCCTATGCCGAGCTGCTGATCGAACAGTCGGGCACCAATCTCTATAACAACAACAATCCGGTACTTGCCCGCCAGCAGGCGATCCAGGTCCAGGTCCTGCTGAAGGACCGCGCCGCCGGTAATGCCGAACTGGCCAGGACCTATATACTCGCCATCCAGGCCGAGGGCGACGCCTACGGCTGGGACGACGACTACGACAGGATGCGCGAGGTCATGCTGCGCGCCGATGCCTTTTACAAGAGCCTGAAGCCCGCCCTGCAATCGGACCTGACCGTGCTTTCGGCACGCAGTTCCAGCCTGCGTATCCTGGGCGAGGCTTGGCACAAGTCGAAGCACCCGGCGGAAGCCAGGGCCGTTCTGGCGGAAAACGTCGCGGTCAACCGCGAGCGTCTTGAGCGCGACGGGCAAAATCCGAAGGTGCGCCGCGCCCTGATCATTTCGCTGTGGTACAGCGCCGTCGTCCACCGCAGCAATATGCGCGATGCCGAGGCGCAGGCCGCCATTTCCGAAGCTTACCAGATGGCGCGGGCGTGGAGCCGGCGCGATCCCGGCGATAACGGCGCCCTGCAACTCGTCGCCATTACCGGCGAAGTTTATGCCCAGGTCCTTACCGACCGCAAGCTGTACGGCGAATCCGAAACCGTCAGCGATGCGGTGATGGCGGCGCACAAGGTGATGGTCGAACGCGCCGGCGATGCCCCCGGTGCCCTGCGCAGCATGACCACGGCTCTGGCGACACGCGGCGGTAATTTCTATAATGCCGGTCAGTACGCCAAGGCCTGCCAGGCCTGGACGCAGACGCGCGACAACTGGGCCTTGCTCGATAAACGCGGCCAGCTCACCCAGACCGACCGCCAGAACGGCTATGCCGAGATCAAGGATTTTCTCGCCCGGGCCTGCAACCCGCCGCATGACGGGTTGGGGCCGGAAGTGTGAGCTTGCCTTATTTTGTCTGACTAATATAGTCCGCTCAACCATAGAAAAAAACGAGGGTTGAGATGAACAAATTTGCCATGCTTGCCGCCGCAGCGCTGATTGCCGGTTCCGCCGCCGCTGAACCTGCACCGGGATCGAACCCGATCGTCCGCGATACCTTCACCGCCGATCCGGCGCCGCTGGTCGTCGGTGACACCCTCTATCTCTATACCGGCCATGATGAGGCCCGGCCGGACGAGATGTTCAACATGCGCGACTGGCTGGTTTATTCGACAAAAGACATGAAGACCTGGACGGCGCATCCGCCGATCATGAAGGTCACGGACTTCAAATGGGCCAGCAAGGATGCCTGGGCCTCCCAGACCATCGAAAAGAACGGCAAGTTCTATTTCTATGCCGCCGTCGAGCACGATGACAGCCATCCGGGCAAGGCCATCGCCGTGGCGGTCGCCGACAGTCCGCTCGGTCCCTTCACCGACGCCCGCGGGTCGGCGCTGATTACCAATGACATGACGCCCAAGGGCACGCACAGCTGGGAGGATATCGACCCGACCGTCTTTACCGACAACGACGGCACGACCTGGATCGCCTGGGGCAATCGCCAGTGCTATATTGCCAAACTCAAGGCCAATATGATCGAGCTCGACGGCCCGATCACCGAAATCACCCCGCCGCACTTTGAAGAAGGGCCGTGGCTGATGAAGCGTGGTGATCTCTATTACCTCGTCTATGCCTCGCTCGATCGCGCCACCCATACGGATGAAAGGATTTCCTACGCCACCGCGCCGGCGATCACCGGACCGTGGACACCCCGCGGCGAACTGACCGGATCGGGCAAGAACAGCTTCACCATCCATGCCGGTATCGCCGACTTCAAGGGGCAGTCCTACATCTTCCTGCATAATGCCGCCCTGTCGATCGGCGATCTCGATGGCGCCCTCGGCCGCCGCGCCGTGACGGTCGAGTACCTGCACTATAACCCCGACGGCACCCTGCGGCCCGTCGTCCAGACCGAGGCGGGCGTCTCGGCGCCGGCGCCTTGATGAGTCTTTAATGAGGATGCGCGCAAATCCGTACTGGGCTTGGCGCCGGTCACTGCTATAGCTGAATGGCGCCGGCATCAGGCCGGCGCTGTTCAGGGCATTTCATGACTATCCGCTACAAGCTCGGCTGCGAACTTTCGTACGTCGTCTATGCACCGACCGTGATCATTTTCAACATCGAGGTGGCGAAGCTGATCCGTCATATCGATGTCGAGGAACGGCTCGTCCTGACGCCCGAGCTGCCGCTGCGCATCCATACCGTCCCTGATATCCGCAACCGCTATTTTGCCGTCGAGGTGCCGGCCGGACCGCTGCACGTCCGCTACGATGCCGAAGTAACGCTCGACGTGTTTCGCGCCGATCCCGACAGCATAGCCGAGACCCCGCTGACCGAGCTGCCGCTCGATATCATGCCGTTTTTGCTGCCGTCGCGCTTTGTGCCTTCCGACCGGCTCGCGGCCTTTGCGCTGCGCGAATTCGGCTGGCTGCGCCCGGGCTACGAACGCGTCACCGCCATCTGCAACTGGCTGTACAACAACATAGATTATCGCCGCGGCGCCTCGAATGAGCAGACGACGGCGACCGAAAGCCTGATCATCCGCGCCGGGGTGTGCCGCGATTTCGCCCACCTCGGCATCGCCTTCTGCCGCGCGCTGAACATCCCGGCGCGCTTCGTCAGCTGCTATGCCTACGGGCTGAATCCCAGCGATTTCCACGCCGTTTTCGAAGCCTATCTGTCCGGCCGCTGGTGGCTTTTCGACGCCACGCGCCAGGCCAATCTTGACGGTCTGGTGCGTATCGGCGTCGGCCGCGATGCCGCCGAAATCGCCTTCGCCTCGCCGTTCGGCGATTTCGAAGCCGGCCTTGTCGAGATCACCATCGACCGTGCCGATGGCTCACCGGAGCCGCCGGAGCGCACCATCGACGCCATTTCGACCGAAGAACCGCGGCCGAATGCCGGCGCGGCATGAAGCGCAATCCGATAAAGTGGTTTGCCGC
>JADMIO011411881.1_pt1 | contig 38469 bp, 28 predicted proteins | sample 8958161 | NCBI WGS metagenome assembly JADMIO01 (sample SAMN16585339, study PRJNA669376) | soil metagenome | isolation source: Crop rotation soil | place: USA: Cullars Rotation, Alabama | collected 2011 | reverse complement strand
AAGGTGAGCCAGTGTGATTACATTTGCGGCCTAACTGTGGCCAGTCCAGTTACGCTGGAGTCACTAGTATTTAGGTGACACTATAGAAGCGGCCGCGACAACTTGTCCACGTGGAATTCTAAGCTTAGGATCCCAATGTGCTGGAAAGCCGGCCGAAAGCTGGAAAGAGCTCATCAACGTGGAAATTCCCCAGCTTTATCCGGTCTTTCCTTACGAGCAGTACGGCCTGGGACGGCCCGATTTGCAGGTGGCGATTGATACCTGGCATTATGGCACCGATATTCCGGCCCAGAAGAACCACATTAGCTGGCACCAGGATAATATTTTCTGCGCCCGCATGGGCCTGACCGAGGAAGCCGCCGAAATCACCATCAAGAAACTGGCCGACGGTGATAAACGCTTCCCGGCCTTCTGGGGACCGGGACACGACTGGCTGCCTGACCACAACTGGGGTGGCACCGGCATGATCGGTTTACAGGAAATGCTGATGCAGACTAACGGCGACGCGATTTATTTATTACCCGCCTGGCCGAAAGATTGGGACGTGGACTTCAAGCTGCACGCGCCCGCTTCAACGGTAGTCGAAGGCCGGGTCCGCGACGGCAAACTGACTGATTTAACGGTCACCCCGGCCGAGCGCCGGGCAGATGTAGTTAATTTATGGGAAACCCCGCTGCAAGATTAAAGGAAACGGACCTGAAAATGGTTACTTTTACGATTGACGAGGCTAATTTCTTGCTGAACGAACGGCCGTTCAGGATTCTTTCAGGGGCCATGCACTATTTCCGGGTATTGCCGCAGTTCTGGGCTGACCGCCTGGCGAAACTTAAAGCAATGGGCCTCAATACCGTGGAAACCTACGTTGCCTGGAACCTGCACGAACCGCAGCCGGGTAAATTTTGCTTCGAGGATGGGCTGGACCTGGTCGAATTTATCAGGCTGGCTGCCGAACAGGGTTTGTTTGTGATTGTCCGGCCCGGCCCCTATATCTGTAGCGAGTGGGATTTGGGCGGTCTGCCGGCCTGGCTACTCAAAGACCCTGCCATGCAGTTGCGCTGCGCCTACCCGCCTTACCTGGCGGCGGTGGACCGCTTCTTCGATGAACTCCAGCCGCGCCTGGCCCCGTTGCAAATCGGCCGGGGCGGGCCGGTTATCGCCTTCCAGGTCGAGAACGAATACGGCAGTTACGGCAACGACCACCAGTATTTGAGCTATCTTGAAAAAGGTTTGCGGGGTCGAGGGATCGATACCCTGCTTTTTACCTCGGACGGTCCGACCGACGAGATGCTCCAGTACGGCACCCTGCCGCACATCCATAAAACGGCTAATTTTGGCTCTAAAGCCCTGGCCGCGTTTGCCAAATTGAGAGAATACCAGCCAGAAGGGCCGCTGATGTGTACCGAGTTCTGGCTCGGCTGGTTCGACCACTGGGGCGAGAAACACCATACCCGTCCGGTCGAAGAAGCGGCCGCCGAGTTGGACTCGATTTTAGCCGAGGGCGCGTCGGTCAACCTCTATATGTTTCATGGCGGCACCAACTTTGGCTTTATGAACGGCGCGAACGCCCGGCCCGGCGGGAGCTACCAGCCAACCATAACCAGCTACGATTCGGACGCCCCCCTTGACGAAGCGGGCGACCCTACCCCTAAATTCTGGGCCTTCCGGGAGGTGCTGAGCCGCTATGCCCCGGTTGAAGACCTGCCGATGCCGCCTCCGTCACATAAAATGGCCCTGGGAGCAATCCAACTCAACCCCTCGGTTGGGTTGTTTGAGGCATTGGAGAAATTAAGCAAGCCGAAAAATTCCCCGGTGCCCCTGCCAATGGAAATGCTCGACCAGAGTTACGGCTTCATTCTGTACCGCACCGAAATTTCCGGGCCGCGAAAGGATGTGCCCCTGACCATTCAAGGGCTGGGCGACCGGGCGCAAATCTTTGTCAATGGGGAAGCTGTTGGAGTTTTGGAGCGCGAGTTCCCGGCTCAGACGCTTTCACTCGCCGTGCCACCCGGCGGCATCACCCTGGAAATCCTGGTGGAAAACCAGGGCCGGGTAAACTTTGGGCCGGACTTACATGACCGCAAAGGCATCAGTGGCGGAGTCATGCTCGGCCAGCAATTTTTATACAACTGGACCATTTACCCGCTGCCCCTGGACAACCTTTCCGGCCTGGAATTTTCTGAAGAGGCGGCCGGAAACGGGCCGCGCTTTTTCAGGGCCAGCTTCGAGGTTAAAGAGCCGCAAGATACTTTTCTGACCCTGCCCGGTTGGACCAAGGGGGTCTGCTGGATAAACGGCTTCAACCTGGGGCGCTACTGGAAGCGCGGCCCCCAGCACAGCCTCTATGTCCCGGCGCCCCTGTTACGGGCCGGCTTGAATGAGCTAATCGTGCTTGAGTTGCATGAAAGAGCCGCTAACACCGTCACCTTTGTGGACAAAGCGCAATTGGAATAACTCCATACGGCTACTTGTTGCAAGTCTAAAAAGAGTGCCGTACCCGGACCCCTGGCACGTGTCATTCTGTAAGCCGCTATCGTTACGTTACCCAGCAAAGACGGCTTACAGAATGACACGTTCTGAGGGTTAGTTTATAGGCGTAATGAATTCTATTAACCAGGGAGGGCTTGTTCCTGTAATTCTGGCAGCTTTATCTTAATAGAAGAATTTATGAAATGAAAAACTCCGGCACGTTGGTCGAAATTAGCGATTTTCGCCAACAGGCCGGAGATTCTTTTCCGTTGGGAAAATTATCAGCTTACCTTGAGCTTTTCGATAGCCTCTTTATCCCAGGCGATCCCGATCCCAGGTTCGTTCGGGGCGATGGCGTAGCCGTCCACAATTTCTAGTTGGCGGGTAGTGATCGAGCGGAGTTGGGGGATATGTTCCACATACAGGGCGTTTGGCACCGCCGCCGCCAGCGAAACGTGCAACTCCATCAGGAAATGGGGCGCTACCTTGACATTAAAAGCTTCGGCCAGGTGAGCCGTCTTGAGCCAGGGGGTGATCCCGCCGATCCGGGCCACATCCACCTGCACGATCCCGGCCCCGCCCCGGCTCAGGTATTCTCGGAAATGGCTGGGCGAGTAAATGCTCTCCCCGACCGCAACCGGCACGCTGGTCGAAGCCGCCAGCAAAACGTGCCCCTCAATATCCTCGGCCGGCAGCGGTTCCTCAAACCAGAAAATATCGTACCTTTCCAGCATGTGGGCCCAGCGTTTGGCCTGGGGATAGTTCATCGACTGGTTGGCATCTACCATTATATGGGTGCGCGGTCCAACCGCTGCTCGGACCGCCTGCAACCGCTCGGCGTCTTCTTCCAGGTGCGGCTTGCCAACTTTCAATTTGACGCCCGGCCAGCCCAACTCGCGGGACTGAACCGCGCCCGCCACCAGTTCGTCGGTGGTCAGGTGCAGCCAGCCGCCCTCGGTGTCGTATAGCGGCACCCGCGAATTCGCGCCCCCGGCCAGCAGCCACAGCGGTTGCCCCGCCGCCTGGCAGCGAATATCCCACAGGGCCGTGTCTATGGCCGCCAGGGCCAGGTTGGTGATGATGCCGACGCTGGTAGAATGGCTGTACCAGAAAATTTTCTGCCAGAGCGCTTCGACCTGGCGGGCATCCTGGCCGAGCAACAGACCTAAAAAGTCGGTACGGAGCAGTTGCAAGACCGCCCGCCCGCCGGTACCGATGGTATACGAATAGCCAATCCCCACCAGGCCGTCGGCGGTTTCGATTTCAACGAAGATCGTCTCCTGTTTGATAAAAGCCTGGATCGCGTCGGTGCGCTTGGTTTCCACTTCCAGGTCGCAAAGATAGGCTTCAGCGCGGATTATCTTTTGCATAAAAGTTGCTTTCTATACAATGGCTAACTGGCGGGTTGACTGCTCCGGCCTGAACCCCAGTTCTTTCTCGATCTTTTCCATGCTGTACAGGCCGTTGTAACCCTGGCCCGGCTGCTCAAAATAAGAAAAATCTACCTGGCCGGCCCGCTCGCCCAGGCTGGCTCGCACCACCTGGGGTAGCGGTTCGCGGCAATTGGCGTCCGGCCCGGCCAAATTGTACACCCGCACGCCCGGCTTAAGCGGGGCTTTTATCGCCACAATCAGGGCCTTGACCACGTCATCCAGCATCACCGGCCCTAATTCCACGAACGGAAACCTGGGCGGCGCGCTTTCGCTAAAGAGGCGGGGCGGCTTGGCCGGGTCGTTGACCGAACCCAGCCGCAGATTGATAAAATCGCTGTCCGGCACAATCCGGTTGAAATAGCGGGTTAGCTCCTCGACCATCGCCTTCGAGACGCCGTAAGCGTCCCGCGCCAGGCAGGGATGCTCGTCAGGAATCGGCAATTGGACCGGCAGGAAATCTTTGCTCAGGCAGCCCACCGCCGCGATGGAGCTTGCCAGCACGAATTTGCGGCAGCCCCGGTCCAGGGCATAACGCAGCAGGCGGCGCGTCCCGACCACGTTGATCGTCAGAGCATCTTCCTCCGAACTGCCACCGGTCGTAGCCGCCAGGTGGATCACACCGGCCAGTTGGTATTTATCAAGCTGGCGCAAGTCCTCGAAGGAATGAAACTCGCCTTTCACAAAGACAAAATTACCTTCCGACTTCTTGCGGGACATCCCGATAATGGGCAGGTCAGGCGAGAGCTGGCGGACCAACTCTCGCGCAATAAACCCGCTCACCCCGGTTATTAGGATATACTCCTGGGTCATTCATTTACCTCTTACTCGGCCTGGACCCGGTAGGTCGTGCCGGCTTTGGCCTGGAATTCGATCACATTACCGGCCAGCCGTTGGAACTCGACCTCCTCGGACCCGGCGCTTATTCCTTTTATGGGTGTGGTTGACCGCACCCGGCAAGGTCCATCAAAGCGGGCTTGAATGCCGGCCTCTTGCAAGGCCCCATTCGCCCAGGCCAGGTTTATTTCAAAGCCGCCCCTGGCCTTCAACCCTTTGACGGAACCGTTCGGCCAGGCCGTGGGCAGGGCCGGCAAAAGCTGGATCAGGCCGTTGTGACTTTGCAAAAGCATTTCCGCCAGCCCGGCCGCCCCGCCGAAGTTGCCGTCAATCTGGAATACCCCCTCGGAGTGGGCGTTTAAAGCCGGGTGCGCGTCGAACAGGTTCGGGTAGGTCAATTTCTTCAACAGGCCCCCGGTGTAATATTCGTTTGCCCGGTCGCCGTCGCCCAGCCGCGCCCACAAATTGACCAGCCAGGCGCTGCTCCACCCGGTATGGCCGCCACCGTGCGATAACCGCCGTTCGATAAATTTTCGGCAGGCGGCGGCCAGGTCGGGCTGCTTGAGCCGGTCGATTTCGTCGCCAGGGTAGAGCGCGTACATTGGCGAGACATGGCGGTGGCCCGGCTCAGGCTCGTCAAAATCCTTATACCATTCCTGTAGCTGGCCGTAGCGCCCAATTCTATAAGGTTTTATCCGCTCCCGCGCCGCTTCCAGTTCGCCCCGGAAAGCGTCGTCCGTGCCAAGTACGTTGGCCGCTTCAATGGTGTGGTTGAACAATTCGAGGATCATCACCAGGTCGGCGGTGCTGCCCTGGCTTGGCGCGGTTGGCTCATTCTCTACCGGCGCCAGGAAGCGGTTCTCCGGCGAAGTTGAAGGGTTTGTCACCAGGTTGCCCTGCCCGTCATCAATAAGCCAGTCCAGGCAGAAAAGGGCGGCTTCCTTCATTATAGGATAAGCCCGGTTTGCCAGGAAATCCCGGTCGAGGTTGAAGGCGTAATGCTCCCAGAGGTGTTCGCACAACCAGGCCCCGCCCAGCGGCCAGAAGGCCCACATGGCTTTACCCCCGGCGGGAGAGGACATCCGCCACAAATCGACGTTGTGGTGGGCCACCCAACCCCGGCTGTTATAGTGGACCTGGGCCGTCTTTTGCCCGGTCACTTGCAGTTCGGCAATCATGTCAAAGAGCGGCTCGTGGCACTCGCTCAGGTTGGTCGTTTCGGCGGGCCAGTAGTTCATCTGGGCATTGATATTGGTTGTATAGTTACTGCTCCAGGGCGGCCGCACCCGGTCGTTCCAGATGCCTTGCAAATTGGCGGCCTGAGTCCCGGGGCGTGAACTGGTGATCAAGAGATAACGCCCGTACTGGAAATAGAGGGTGGCTAGCTGGGGGTCATCCCCGCCCGCCTTTAGCTTTTCCAGCCGCTTATCGGTCGGCAGCGAAACGGCCTCGCTGCTGCCCAGGAACAGGTCAACCCGGTTGAATAACGCCTGGTGATCGCGTAAATTTCGCCAGTACAATTCCTCGTAAGAAGTAGCGGCGGCTGCGCTCAGCCACTTTTCACACTCGGCGGCCGGGTCTTTACCGGCCGTCACCGGGTTCTTGTCAAAACCGTTGAAACTCGTCGCCCCTGTGAGGTGCAGCCGGATGTGGTCGGCATTTTCAATTTCGAGCTCGTTATTTTTGGTGAGGCGCAGTTGCCCGCCTTCCGTAAAGACCTGTAGTTGCACCTCAAAGTCCATGCTCTCGCCCTGTGTAAAGACTACCGGGTTTTCGCTCCTGACATAGTTAGGCTCGACATGGGACGGAGCGGTGCCCCTGAATGCTAAACCATTCTCTTTAAGCGGCCGGGCCTGGCCGGGGAGCAAGTTGGTCAGGGAAATCGTGACCGAAAGCTGGCCCGGTTTATCACAGCCCAGGTCCAGGACCATAAGCTGGTCGGGGGCGCTGGTAAAAGCCTGCCTGGTAAAGACCCGGCCCTCGCTTTCAAAGGTCGTGGTAATCGTGGCCGTGGTCAGGTCCAGTTCGCGCCGGTAATCTTTATAATTTTCGACGCCCTTAAACGCGAGGTTCAAATCCCCTAACGGTTCATAAGACTCGGTCCAGGTGCCGACCATGTGTGATTCGATTAATTTCTCGGCTTCCAGGTATTTTTCTTCAAAGATCAGCTTGCGGGCCTGTTCGAGGTAGTTTATAGCCTCGTAATTATTTTTATCCTTTGGAGTCCCGGACCACAACGTATCTTCATTCAGTTGAATCCGCTCTCCGCTGACGCCGCCATAGACCATCCCGCCCAGGCGGCCGTTGCCGATGGGCAAGGCTTCCGTCCAGGTGGCGGCCGGTTGTCCGTACCAGAGGACCAGCGGGTTTTGCTGGTTGTTCATTTCTTTTGTTTCGATTCTTTCTGACAACGTTTTTCTCCTTAAAGCCCGGCCCATCCTAATAGGCCGGGTCATTACCTCACGCCTGCAACAGGTAGGTCTTTCCGGCCTCGGCCTGGAACTCGATCACATTTTCTTCAAGCCGGGTTGTTTTGACTGCTTCTTCCCCGGCCAGCACCGTTTTAATGGGCGTAGTGGTCCGCACGCGGCAAGGCCCGTCAAAGCGGGCTTGAATTTGAGCTTCTTGCAAGGCCCCCTTATCCCAGGCCAGGTTGACCTCAAAGCCGCCTCGCGCTTTCAGCCCTTTCACGTAACCGCTCGGCCAGGCTGACGGCAGGGCCGGTAAGAGTTCGATTTCCCCGGCATGGCTTTGCAGCAGCATTTCCGGCAGGGCTGCTCCGCCGCCAAAATTCCCGTCGATCTGGAACAAGAAACCGCCTTGCCGCCTGGGATGGATGTTAAAGAGGTTACGTGAGCTCATCCGGGCCAATAGTTTCAAAAAATACTTGTAAGACTCTTCGCCTTCGCCCAGCCGCGCCCACAGGCTGATATACCAGGCACAACTCCAACCCCCGACCGCCCCGCCGGAGTTTAGCCGCCGCTCGACCGATTTGCGCGCCATTCCGGCCAGTTCGGGCTGCTTATAGCGGCTGATCTGCGAACCGGGATAGAGGCAAAAGAGGTGGGAATTGTGGCGGTGTTCAGGTTCCAGCTCGTCAAAATCCTTGAACCATTCCTGTAGCTGGCCGTAGCGCCCGACCCGGTATGGCTTCATCTTTGACCGGGCCGCTTTGATTTCAGCCTGCAAATCATCGTCCACCCCAAGCAACTGGGCTGCTTTAAGTGTGTTATTGAATAGCTCAAGAATCATCACCAAATCGGCGGTGCTTCCCTGGCTGACCGCGCAGGGTTCCTTTTCTTTTGGGGTCAGGAAACGGTTTTCGGGCGAGGTCGAGGGGTTGGTTGTCAGGTTGCCCTGCCCGTCATCGATCAACCAGTCCAGGCAGAACAGGGCGGCCCCCTTCATAATCGGGTAAGCCCGGTTTGCCAGAAAATCGCGGTCTAAATTAAAGGCGTAATGCTCCCATAAGTGCTGGCAGAGCCATACTCCGCCCATCGGCCAGAACGCCCACATGGCGCTGCCGCCGGCGGGTGCGGTCTGCCGCCACAGGTCAACGTTGTGGTGGGCCACCCAGCCCCGGTTGTTGTAATGGACCTGGGCCGTCTTTTGCCCTGTGACCTGGATTTCTTCCAGCAAATCGAAAAGCGGCGTGTGGCACTCGCTCAGGTTGCCCACTTCAGCGGGCCAGTAGTTCATCTGGGTATTGATGTTGACGGTGTAGTTGCCGCTCCAGGGCGGCCGGATTTCTTCGTTCCAGATACCCTGCAAGTTGGCGGGCTGGGTGCCGGGCCGCGAACTGGTGATTAAAAGATAACGGGCGTACTGGAAATAGAGCGCGAAAAGCTGGGGATCGGCTTCCCCGGTACGAAGGCGTTGCAACCGCCGGCCGGTCGGCAATTCGTCGGCCTCGCTGTGGCCGAGCGAAATCTCAACCCGGTTGAACAGCGGTTGAAAGTCGGCCAGGTGGCGGCTGGATAGCTCTTTGAAGGTTTTGGGGACGGCGGCCAGCCAGTTTTTACAGGCAGCGGCTGGGTCTTTCTGCGACTGCGAAGGCTGCCTGTCGTAGCCTTCAAAATTGGTCGCGGCGGTCAGGTGCAAGACTACCCGGTTAGCCGCCTCGATGATCAGTTCGTTGTTGGTGTTGGCGCTGACCCGGCCGCCATCGTTAAAGACTTCCAGGTGAATTTCAAATTTTATACTTTCATTATCATCGGAATAAAGGATCGGGTCGGGGTGATTGACGTAGCTGGGCTCGGCGTGGGACGGAGCCTCACCCTTGAAAACAAGATAATTATCACCCTTAGCCTCGGCCTGGCCTCGTAACAGGCTGCTCAGCGATAGAGAAAAATTTAGCTGGCCGGGCTGGTCGCAGTCCAATCCTATCGCCAGCACCTGGTCCGGCGCGCTGATAAAACTCTGGCGGATAAAGGTGCGCCCGGCGCTTTCAAAGCGGGTCGTCACGGTCGCCGTAGTCAGGTCCAGTTCGTGCCGGTAATTGGAAAAATCGTCTAGGCCGGCAAATTTCAGGTGCAAATCTCCTAAAGGCTGGTAGGATTCGTTCCAGGGGCCTTCCATGTGGGCTTCGACAATTCTTTCGGCTTCGAGGTACTTTTCTTCAAAAACCAGGCGGCGGGCTTCTTCCAGGTAATTTATTGCTTCATAATTATCGGTATCCCTTGGGAAACCGGACCACAAAGTGTCCTCATTCAGTTGAACCCGGTCCTGGGTCACCCCGCCAAAGACCATCCCGCCCAGGCGTCCGTTGCCGAGGGGCAGGGCTTCGGTCCATTCGGCCGAAGGTTTATCGGACCAGAGCACGAATCTTTTGGCGGTTTGTTGGGTAGGGGCTTGGGTTGAGGTAGCGTTTGTTTCCAAATTATCAGGTTTACCAGGCAAAGTTTAACTCCTCTGGCTGCCACGGCCTTTTCGTTTCCAGGTCGTGCTTGATTGGGTCAAAAGGGAGGGTCATCAGCCCGCCCCATTTTGGTAGTTAAGACTGATGACCCTTCTATTGACTTGACCGGTTGCTATTTACTTCTTATAGGAAGATTTGTCGTAGGCGTCCTGCTGGATTTGCAGGTAGCGCTGCAACCCTAAACCATCCAGGCCCTTGACATAGGCGTCCCAGTCCTTATCCAGGCTCTTGGAGCCGGTGATGAACTGAAGCGCATTCTGATCCACGTAGTTGTTGATATTGGTCTGGAGGGTGGCTACTTCGCTGCCGAGCGAAGGATCGATCCAGACGCCCCAGTACGGGTAAATCTGGGCTTTATCCTCGTGACCCGCATACAACTGGGTGGCCTGGTACAGCCGCCGTTCGTAACCGGCCTGGGAGTAAATGTCATCCGGTACAGCCTGGGCGGCCCGGAACTCTTTGGTGTTGTTGTACTGGCCCAAAGCCGCACCCCAATCAGAATTGTAAGGAGCGACCCCGGCCGGGCGCGGTATAGTCTTGTAAAGCGGAGTAATACCCTGTTCAAGAGCTTTATCATCCGGGCCTGGTTTTACCACAGTCCGATCATCCACCCCAAACATAGCTTTGATTTCACCTTCCGGGGTGAAGACGTAATCCAGCATCTTGACAGCCGCGATTTGAGCTTCCTTGCTGGCTTTATTGGTCAGCACGAAGGTTGCGCCCGGTGCGCTGGGGAAGTTGTAACCGGTGAACTGCGCCCCGCCAGGGCCTTTGATTGGTGGTACAGCATCATACTGCTTATCGTGGCCGTCCGGCGAGCCTAAAGTGAAGAAGATGCCGGGATGCAAAACGGTCGCGGCTCCGAGGATTACCGCCCCGGCGTTATCGCCTAATTGCTTTAAAGCAGCCGGATTCTGGGTAAAGGCCCCCTTATCAATCAGGCCGGCATCGTAGAGCGACTTGATGTAAGCCAGGCCCTGCTTCCAGCCGTCTTTGTTAGCCTGGAGATCAACCTTGCCGTTATTGAGAACCAGAGTGGAGTCATTGTTGCCGCTGGTGCCCTGCGGGTCGTAGATGAAGGCGTTCATGAAGTAAGGGATCAACACGTCGCGGACATCAGCGCTCAAAGGCACTTCGTCAGCCTTACCGTTGCCGTTGGGATCTTTGGTCTTGAAGGCGGTCAGCACATCCTTCATTTCGGCGGTGGTGGTAGGCTGCTTGAGGCCCAGTTTCTTGAGCCAATCGCTGTTCATCCACAGTTTGTCCTGGTAGGAGCAGTGGAAGCAGTCAACCCACTGGGGCAGGCCGTAGATTTTGCCATCGGGAGCGGTTGCCATCGCTTTGTAGTCAGGGTTTTTGTCCAGAGCCGCCTGGATATTGGGACCGTACTGTTTGATCAGGTCGTTGAGCGGAATAACGACGCCCTGTTTGGAATACTTGAGCAGGTCGGCCTGGGTGAACTGGTCTACCCACGGAATGAGCAGGTAGAGGTCGGGGTAGTCGCCGCTGGCGAGGGAAATCTGGCGTTTTTCTTTAGCCGGGGCACCGTCAAAGGTCGTGGTCTGCCAGGTAAACTGGATATTGAACTTCTGGCTTATCAGCTTGGTAAAAGCGTTGGTAGCCAGGTCGTAATCCGAGCCTTGCGGGGCAAAAACGGTAATTTTGACGGGCGGGCCGCTGGCGGCTGTATCAGCGGCAGCAGTGGTAGCAGCCCCGGCCGCAGCAGTGGTACCGCCGGCTGCGGCAGTAGTCACCTGGGTTGTTGCAGTGCTGTCACCGCAGGCAGCCAGGAGCGTGCTGAGCAGTATTAACACTACCATTAAAGCCGCCTGTGGCTTTTTCGTTGACAAAAACTTTGTCATTTAAACTTCCTCCTCTTGGCCTTGACCAAGTACAAAGTGTATAAAAAACTGGGTATCGACGGTCTGGTACGATTGTTCGTTACAACGTTAAATCAGTTCACTTAGAGCAGCAGGAAATCTACCACCTCCTTTTAGGTTGGTTATAAAATTTTGTATGCGACGATTAACTAAAATCGGACTGAAAATCAGCCTTTTACCGCGCCAATCAAGATACCCTTGGTGAAATAGCGCTGCACGAACGGATAAATGATAAGCACCGGCAGGCTTGCAACCACAATTAACGAATATTTGAGCAGATCGGCCAGTTGCTGGAGTTGCAGCATAGTTTGAGCGTCCATTGAGCCGCTTGTGGTCGTATTCTGGATTAAAATACCCCGCAAGATCAGTTGCAATGGATAAAGGTCTGGATTTCTCAGGTAAATCAGGGCGTCGAAGTAAGAGTTCCACTGGTAAATAGCGTACATCAGGGCCAGCACCGCTAAAATCGGCTTGGATAGCGGCAGCACCACCGACCATAAGAAGCGCAAGTCCCCGCAGCCATCCAGCTCGGCCGCTTCGGCCAGTTCATCCGGGATAGAGGTCTGGAAGAAAGTCCGGGCGATAATAACCTGCCAGACCCCGATGGCCGCCGGGATAAGCAGGGCCCAGCGGGTATCGAGCATGCCCAGGGCTTTTACTACCAGGTAGGTTGGGATAAGGCCGCCGTTGAAAAGCATCGTAAAGACCAGGAAGGCCATCACGACATTACGCCCGTAGAAACTCCTGCGCGAGAGCGGGTAAGCGATAGCCACGGTCAAAGTGACACTGATGATGGTGCCAAAGAAAGTGTAGAACAATGAGTTACCGTAGCCGGTAATGATCTGGGGATTGCTGAGAGCTACCTCATAACCCCGCAAGGAGAAATCCACCGGGAAAAGCGTCACCCGGCCCGACGAAACGGCCAGTGGGCTGCTAAAAGACGAGCTTACGATATAGATCAGCGGCAAAAGGATAATTGCCAGCAATACAATCAGGAACAGGTAAATTATCCCCAAAAATATCCGGTCGCCCACTGTTTCTTTTACCCGGTTGGACCTTTGTAACTGGCGAGTCTGGCGCGCCTCCGCGCTGAACCTGTTTAAACCTAACATTTTATTAATTCCCCTCCTGTAGCCTTACCACAAACCGGTGCCGGAAATCCGCTTGATAAAACCGTTGACCAGTAGCAACAAAACCAGGTTGATTACGGAGTTAAACAACCCGATGGCGGTAGCAAGGCTATAATCGGCGTTCAACAAGCCTGTCTTATATACATAAGTCGAAATAATTTCCGAAGTGCTCAGGTTGAGAGGATTTTGCAGCAAGAAGGCTTTCTCAAAGCCGACCGCCATAACGTTGCCAACCGCCAGAACCAGGATAATCACAGCGGTAGGCATAATGCCCGGCAGGTCAACGTGGATGATCTTTTGGAAGCGAGAAGCTCCGTCTACTTTGGCCGCTTCGTACAGGGTCGGGTCGATCCCGGCCAGGGCCGCCAGGTAAATCACGGCCGAGTAACCGGCGGTCTGCCAGACATCCGACCAGACGTAGATATGGCGGAAATTGTCAGGGTTGCCCATAAAGTCGGTCGAAGGTATGCCGACAACTCCCAGGACCTGGTTGACGATACCTAACCGGGGCGAGAGCAGCAGGATTATCATCGAAACCATGACCACGGTCGAAATAAAGTAGGGAGCATAAGTCACCATCTGGACGGTGCGTTTGAAGACCCCCTGGCGGATTTCATTGAGAGCCAGGGCCAGGATAATCGGGATCGGAAAGCCTATCGCAATCGCGTACACGCTCAAAAAGAAGGTATTTTGGAGCAAGGTCCAGAAGACCGGGTTTTTGAAAAAGGCGTCGAAATTCTTAAGGCCAACCCAGTCGCTACCCCAGATACCCTGGACCACGTTGTAATCCTTGAAGGCGATGACTGCGTTGGAAATCGGGATGTATTTGAAAATGATGAAGTACAATACCGGCGGGAAAATCAGTAAATAAAGCTGCCAGTGTCTTCTGAGGCTTTTGCGGGCGAGCCTGAGCTGGCTCGTTTTTACAATAGCAGGTTGCAGGGTTGTAGTTTCATTAACCTGTAAGGTTCTCACTTAACTTAAGCCTCCTTACCTTGTTAACTCTGCCGCTATGCGAGTTAATTGTTTAGTAAGCACCAAAATGGTCCAAAACAGTTTATTCAAAACAGCTACCTTGTGAATAACCTTTTAGCCTGAATTTAACCTCTGTTAAAGGTTAAACTTTCTTGGTTTCCGTTAAATTCGATACCCTGAAAGCCTCAACTAATCTAACTGCCAGGCAAAAGGTAACGGGCATTGGCCTCACTTAAGGTCAAGTGAAGGACACTTACCAATATATTGTATTATGTATTAAATCCAAACTTCCTTGTAAATAAGGAAATTGCTAAGAAATGTGGAGTATTGTTTATTTCAATTGTTATCGCAGAGTTGATGAGATTATAAAATTGCTCGAAAAAGTCTTTATTTTTTCTCTCATTTAATATATTGTATACAAAATACAATGCTTTGTCAATAAGTTATAGAATGAATAAAATGGATGAACGAATAAAAGTGCAAATCGCTAAGTGGACAGGAGAACAAGATGCCAGTAACCATCACCAGTTTAACCGTGCGCGACATCCGTTTCCCAACTTCGCGCACCCTAGACGGTTCCGACGCAATGAACCCGGACCCCGATTATTCAGCGGCCTATGTGGTACTTCATACCGATAGCCCGTTTGGCCTGGAAGGGCACGGCCTGACTTTTACTATCGGGCGCGGCACCGAACTTTGCGTGGCGGCGGTGGAGGCCCTCGCGCCCCGCGTGGTTGGCCGGACGCTTGAGTCGTTCACGGCAGATATGGCCGGGTTCTGGCGGCATATTACCGGCGACAGTCAGTTGCGCTGGGTCGGTCCCGAGAAAGGAGTGATTCACCTGGCAACGGCCGCGATTGTCAATGCGGTCTGGGACCTGTATGCCAAAGCCGAAGGCAAACCGCTGTGGAAGTTGCTCGCGGATATGACACCCGAACAACTGGTGGCCTGCATCGACTTCCGCTACATTACAGATGCACTCACTCCCCAGGAAGCCCTGCATATTTTGCGCCACCACTCGCCAACCAAAGCCCAGCGCGAAGCCGAACTAATCCGGGACGGCTACCCTTCCTACACCACCTCGGCCGGTTGGTTGGGCTACGACGACGCTAAAATCCGGCGGCTCTGCCAGGAAGGGCTGGCCGCAGGCTGGACTCATTTCAAGCTGAAAGTGGGCGCGGATATTGAGGACGATGTCCGGCGAGCCCGGATTGTAAGGGAAGTTATCGGGCCGGAAAATAAGCTGATGGTGGATGCCAACCAGCGCTGGGATGTCGGGGAGGCTATCGAGAATATGCGGCGGTTGGCCGAGTTCAACCCCTGGTGGATCGAGGAACCAACCAGCCCGGACGATGTGCTGGGCCATGCCACGATTGCCGGCGCTATCGCACCAATAGGCGTGGCGACCGGCGAACACTGCCAGAACCGGGTCATTTTCAAGCAACTGCTCCAGGCCAAAGCCATTTCGTTTTGCCAGATTGATAGCTGCCGGTTGGGCGGGGTTAACGAAATCCTGGCCGTCTTATTGATGGCGGCCAAGTTCGGGGTGCCGGTCTGCCCGCACGCCGGAGGTGTGGGCCTGTGCGAATACGTCCAGCACCTTTCAATGTTCGATTACATCGCGGTTAGCGGCTCGCTGGAAAACCGGATCGTGGAGTTTGTGGACCACCTGCACGAACATTTCCTCGACCCGGTGGTGATCCGCAACGGGCGCTATATGCCGCCGACCATGCCGGGCTACAGCATAACCATGCGGCCGGAGTCGCTGGACACCTATGAATACCCGACCGGGCCGGCCTGGACCAACTTCAGCCAGCCTAAAGCTATGGTTTCTTGAGGGGCAAATAAAAACAGGGAAGCGCAACCTCTTTTGGTAATTTTACCTACAAGTCTAACACCAAGCCGCCGCCGAGAGACGGCGGCTTTTATTTACCCCGGCCGTTGGCCGGACTATTTAAGGCTTCGGGGTACATGTCGGTCAGCACCCCGGCTTTGGAGTTCTGGATATGGGCCGAAAGTAAGCTGATGGCCTGCTCATTGCGACCTTCCAGGAGAGCTACGAGGAATCTTTCGTGGTCGTTCAGGGCGATCTCATTGCGCCGGGGATACCAGGTATCCCGCACCTGGAACAGGGCTACCTGGCTGCGCAAAGTCGCCAGGAACCGGATCAGGCGGGTATTGCCGCAAGAATTAATGATCAGGTTGTGCAGCTTGAAATCCGACTCCAGGAAGGCCGTGTTGTCCGGGTCGGGAAGGGTAGCCCGGATTTTATAAATGGTTTTGAGGTGAGCTTCGAGGTCTTCTTTCTTAAGGTGGGGGATTGCCAGGCGCATGGCAAGGACTTCGTTAGCCTCGCGGATTTCGTAAATCTCTTTTACATCCTGGGCCGTGAAGACGTGGGTCCAATAACCCCGCCGGGGATCAAACTGGACCAGGCCCTCCTGGGCCAGGCGGTCGAGAGCCTGGCGGACAGGGGTCCGGCTGATTTGAAGCTGGGCGGCCAGGGTGACATCGGACAAACGCCGCGACTCTTTACCCGGCATAATAATAAGCTGCCGCCAGATCCACTCATACGCTTGATCGACAGCCGTAAGCACATTGGGGCGATCCTGCCCTCTCAATAACTGGAATATGGACCGGGTTACTTGATTTAGTGACTCTGGTAATTCAGTTTTAACGTCCATACTTATCTAATCCTCCAAGGTGGGGTTTAATAAGTGAAGTGGGGCACGTGGTTCAGGGTGTCTGGTTTTGACTATTGGTTTGTTAGAAAACCTGGTTAGAGGTATCTAAAAACTTTGTATAGTTAATATTGTATTCATTATACAAAATGGTGTCAATAAACCTTTTCCTGGTCTGCTAAAAACCCTGTAAATTCAACCTGGTTTAAAAAACAATAATATCACATTTTGATCAAATTTAATAACTTTTATGTAAACCGATTTTTAGACGCGGGAGGCTTTGCGATAGGCCGCTGGAGAAAGCCCCGCCACTTTTGTAAAGACCCGCGAAAGGTAAAAACGGCTGCCAAACCCGCTGTCCGCCGCGATCTGCTCGATACTATCCGCCGTAAAAAGCAACTTCTGGGCGGCCAGTTTTACCCGCTGCTCCCGGATATATTCGCCAGGCGTCTGCCCCATACACTCCTTGAACCGGTAGATGAAATAATCTTCGTTCATCTGGCACAGCCGGGCCAGTTGCGGGTTCAGCAGGGACCTGGAAAGATTGGCGTCAATATAATTGACGGCCGGCAGGACCGGTTTCAGGGCAATCGCCTTCTGGAGGGATTGGTCTAGCTGCTCCGGGGCCAGGGTTTGCAGGTAACAGGTCAGCCCTTCGTAGATCAGGGCTTTAACCCGGCACTCTAAAATCAGGTCAACTTTCTGGTCGGCTTGCCCGGTTTCCGAATCGGCCGGCAGGCCCAGGATGGTCCGGTGCATCCCGGTGTAGTCCGGCAGGCAGATCGGCCCATTGAATAGAGTCCGCATGGCAATCGCCGGCATCCCCAGAACATCGAAATGGACAAAAAAGTGGTCTACCTCCCGGCTAACATCTGTATTAAAACGGACCCCGGCCGGGATAAAGTAGGATTTACCGCCCTGTAACGGATAGGTGGCGGGCGATTGGTCGCCAGGCTGGTTATTATTTACCTGGATCGAAGCGCCATCAGTCCGGTTGAGATAAAAGCGCCAGTAGGTGTTTTGCACATTTTGCAGTTTCCAGCGGGCCGGGGTGATTTTAGCCCATTTTGCCATAAAAACCCTGATATGCAGGTTATCCAATAACATTAATTTCTCCTGTGCCCGGAATCGGACATAATCTTTTCGGATTTATATCTAGTTTATTAATGCTCCCCAGTATATATTACTTTAAGAAACAGACACAAATCTGCTTAATTTTCGGGAGAATACTAAATGAGTAGACTGCGGCAACAAATCCTGATTTTACACCTGGCTATCTCAAGCCTGGAGGGAAAGACTATTGCCTGGGCCTTCTTTGATGGGGCGGCCCCGGCCGATAAACAGCAAATGCAATCGGGCGATGAGGACAAACCGCCCTACGAGTCGGTGCTGGCGGCTATGCGCGATGGCTGGAATGTCATCCAGGTGCCGACCCTCCCGGTATACCTACCGGGCCACGAACACGAAAGCGGCCATTTACCCTACGAGTATGTTTTAGAAAGGAAGGTAGACCTTGATAACTTACCAGGATGAAAGAGTAATAACTCCAGATAATGGTGTAGCTAAAGAATACCTGTTGACGGCCGTCCAGATGGCCCACTTTGTCACCGACGGGTTCCTGTCAGTTGATAACCTGGTCCCGGAGCAACTCAACGAGGCGGTCTACCGGGACGAGCAAAAAGACATCCCCGGCAACCGGTTCTGGAAAGAATCCGAAAATATCCGGGCGGTCTTTAACCTGCCCCAGGTCAAAGGGATTATCCAGGGCCTTTTGGGGGTAAACCCGGTCTACGACCATTCCTTCCTGCACGTGGTCCCGGCCGGCAAAACGAAAGCTCAGAACTGGCACGCCGACTCGATCATCGATTTGCGGCCGCTGGCCTTCGACGTGCAAGCCTTCTATTTCGCCCATGACGCGCCTAAAGAAATGGGGCCGACCCTGATCCTGCCCGGCTCGCACCTGCGCAAGGTCAATACCGAGAGCATCGGGCGCTACAAGAACATTGTCGGCCAGCGCCAGTTGGAAGCCAAAGCGGGCACGATTGTCTTTATGCATCACGGCATCTGGCATTGCGCCCAGCCCAACTTCACCGACCGGACCCGCTACGTCTTCAAACTGCGGCTGCAACCGGGCCAGGAGCAGCGCGGCCTGTTTAACCTGGATGGCATAAAAAGCGAGGAAGTGTCGAGAATCATCAACCGGGAAGGCTACCAGGAGTGGCAGGGGAACGAAGCCCGGCTGGAACATAACCGGCGGGCCGCCTTGTGGCGCTATGTCACCGGGGACGACACCGTAGACGAATCTTTTGAGAAATCTTTTTACCGGATGTCAGTTTAGCCGGGGCCAAACGGCCGACCGGGCTGGAATCGGATTTTTTCCAACTGCTCACCAGAATAAGTCTTCCACGGAATAAAAGGTGGAAGACTTATTTTGGCGCCTGGAAATTCCTGGAGGTTTCTAATGCAAAGTTCACCTTATGCTCAGGTTAACACTATCGAGGAAGCGCTGGCCGCGCTGGGTGTTACGGACGAAACTTTAAGCCAGGCCGAAAAGGAGGCCCTGGACGAAAAGGGTTATCTTTTTCTGCCTGGCTTTATCGAGCAAAGCTGGCTTGAACGGTTAAGAGAAACCTTTGAACGGCTGGTGGAAGAAGAAGGCGCTCAGGCCGGGGGCGAATTTGAACAGGAGGAAGGCGCGACCCGTCTGGCCGACGTGGTAAACAAGGGCGCGGTCTTTGACGGCTGCTACACCCATCCAAAGCTATTGGCGGCGGCTTATTACATTATGAAGCGCGATTTCAAAATAATGTCGCTGAACGGCCGGGACGCCAACCTGGGCAGCGGCCACCAGGCTTTGCACGCCGACTGGGGCAAGCGCGAATTAAACGAACCCTACCACATCGTTAACTCGGTCTGGGTGCTGGACCCGATGACCAAAGACAACGGGGCGACCCGCCTGGTCCCCGGCACTCACCGCCTGGCCGGAAAACCGGCCGATTATGTAGCCGACCCGTCGGCCGACCATCCCGGACAGGTCTTGCTGGAAGCCCCGGCCGGAAGTGTGGTAATCTTTAACGCGCACACCTGGCATGGCGGCACCCAGAACACCAACGGCCAGCACCGCCGGGTATTGCACGTTGCTTTCACGGCCAGGGAATACCCGCAGCAACTCGACCAGCAGAAATTTATCAGGCAAGATACTTATGACCGGATTTCCCCGGCCGCCCGTTATATCCTGGATGTGAAATTATAAATTGATAAAAATACAGGTGAAACTCACAAATGATTAACCCGAAACTGCCCAAGATTTTCTATGGGGGCGACTACAATCCCGAACAGTGGGATAAAGCGGTCTGGAATGAAGATGTCCGCATGTTCAAGCTGGCCGGGATCGATATAGCCACCGTCAATGTATTTTCCTGGGCGCTCAACCAGCCTGACGAAGATACCTTCAACTTCGAGTGGCTGGACGAAGTTATCGACAAGCTTTATCAGAACGGCATCTATGTCTGCCTTGCCACCAGCACCGCCGCCCACCCGGCCTGGATGGCGGCCCGTTATCCCGATATTTTGCGGGTGGATTTCGAGGGCCGAAAACGCAAATTCGGTGGCCGCCACAATTCCTGCCCCAACAGCCCGACCTACCGCAAGTATTCCCGCCTGATGGCCCAAAAACTGGCCGAACGCTACAAGGACCACCCGGCCTTATTGGTCTGGCACGTATCAAACGAATATGGCGGAGTCTGCTACTGCGACAACTGCGCCACCGCCTTCCGCGAATGGCTCAAAAAGCGCTACGAAACCCTTGAAAACCTTAACGCGGCCTGGTATACGGCTTTCTGGGGCCATACCTTTTATGACTGGGACGAAATTGTACCTCCCAACGCCTTGAGCGAACACATGGGCCCCGCCCGTACCGCTTTCCAGAGTATTTCGCTCGATTACGCCCGCTTCAACTCGGACAGCCTGCTGGAGTGTTACCTGCTGGAATATAACGAGCTTAAAAAGCAGACCCCTAACCTGCCGGTGACTACCAACCTGATGGGCACATTCAAGCCGCTCGACTATTTCAAGTGGGCCAAACACCTGGACGTGGTATCCTGGGATAATTACCCGGCCGCCGATACGCCGGTCAGCTTTACGGCCATGCGCCACGACCTGATGCGCGGCCTCAAGGACGGCCAGCCTTTTATGCTGATGGAACAGACTCCCAGCCAGCAGAACTGGCAGCCCTACAACTCTCTCAAACGGCCGGGCGTGATGCGCCTGTGGAGCTACCAGGCGGTCGCCCACGGGGCCGATACGGTGATGTTTTTCCAGTTGCGGCGGTCGCGAGGGGCCTGCGAGAAATACCACGGGGCCGTGATCGAACACGCCGGCCACGAAAATACCAGGGTTTTCAGGGAAAGCGCCCGGCTTGGAGCCGAACAGCAAAAGCTTGGCGACAAAATCCTCGATGCGCGGGTTCAGGCCAGGGTCGGCATCGTCTTTGACTGGGAAAACTGGTGGGCCATCGAAAATTCCAGCGGCCCGACCATCGACCTCAAATACGTGGACGAGGTTTACAAGTATTACCGGGCCCTTTACGACCAGAATATCCCGGTGGATATGATCGGCGTGGATACCGACCTGTCTAAATATGACATCGTGATCGCCCCGGTCCTCTACATGGTCAAGCCGGGTTACGCCGCAAAATTGGAAGAATTTGTCAAAAACGGCGGCACTTTCCTGACTACCTTCTTCAGCGGAATCGTTAACGAAACCGACCTGGTGACGCTTGGCGGCTATCCTGGCGAACTCCGCTCGCTGCTCGGCATCTGGGTCGAAGAAATTGACGCCCTGTTCCCCGACCAGCAGAACCGGATCGTCTTGAAAGAAAAGCCGGGCAAGTTGAAGGGAGAGTACACCTGCAACCTGCTTTGCGACCTGCTGCACAGCGAGGGGGCCGAGGTCATTGCCGAGTACGGCGAGGATTTCTACGCTGGAATGCCGGTTGTCACCCGTAACAATTTCGGCAAAGGCCAGGCCTGGTATGTTGCTTCCAGCCCTGACCCAGCTTTCCTCAAGGACTTTACGGCCTACCTGACCGCCGAGCGTGGGATCGAGCCTTTGCTGGAAACCCCCGATGGCGTTGAGGTCACGCAGCGGGTCAAAGACAGCGAAGCTCTGCTCTTTATTTTGAACCACAATTCCAAACCGCAAACGGTGGACCTGGGCGCAATCAAGGGCCTGGACCTGTTAGAGGACGAAAAGGTCGCCGGTAAACAAGAGATACCGGCTAACGGGCTGCGGATTGTAAGCTACAGCCGCGAGAAATAGAATTGGTGAAAATTTAGCTGGCGGGTTAAGCCCTGCCAGGTTACAAGGAAACTTTTTAAATGACTGAACAATTTACCTCCCTTCTGCTCGACGGAAGGCCGACCTGGGAGATGCCCGAACTGCCCAGCCTGGGCAAACTCCCGGCCCACGCGACCTTCTGGCCTTACCCGGATGACCAGGCGGCCCTGGCCCGCTTGCCGGAAAGTTCGCCGCTGGTGCGTTCCCTGAATGGGGAGTGGCAGTTTCAGCTTTTCGACCGGCCCGGCGATGTGACCCCGGACGCCCTGGCCGCCAACTCCTGGCGCAACCTGGCCGTACCGGGCAACTGGACCATGCAGTTGCGAAACGAACCTTACGAGGGGAAGGCTTTTATCAGGCCGCACTACACCAATGTAAAAATGCCCTTCTACGATCTTTTCCCGCACGTCCCCGAATATACGGCGACCGGCGTTTACCGCATAAACTTCAATGTTCCGGCCGAGTGGGCCGGGCAGCGGATTGTGCTGCACTTCGCGGGCTGCGAAAGCGCCCTCTACGTCTACCTTGACGGCCAGTTCGTAGGAATGAACAAGGACAGCCGGACCGCCGCCGAGTACGACCTGACTGGTAAGGTTGAGGCCGGGAAAGAACATGAACTGCTCTGCATTAACCCGCGCTTTTCCGACGCCAGTTTCCTGGAAGACCAGGACCACTGGTGGCAAGCCGGGATTCACCGAGATGTCTATCTCTACGCCACGCCCCGCACCTTTATCGAGGATATTATGGTGCAGAGCGAATTAACCGAGGATTACAGTTCGGCCTTGCTTCAGGTCAGGACGGTTATTCGCAGCCAGCTAAAAGAGCCGATGGTAGGGAAAGTTTCGGCCCAACTTTTCGATGCCGAGGGAAAACAGGTCTTTGACAACCCGCTCGAAACCGGCCTGCCGGAGCCTAACCAGGGCCAGCCCATGAAGTATCGCTACGCCGCTCCCGGCGATACGGCCCAGGTGCCCCTGAGCGCCACGGTCGAGAAGCCCCGGCTGTGGAGCGCCGAAATTCCCTATCTTTACACCCTGGTCGTCACCCTGGAAACGAAAGAAGGGACCGTAAGCACCGCCTTCCGGGTAGGCTTCCGCAAGGTCGAGACGCGCAACCGGGAACTGCTGGTGAACGGCCGGCCGGTGCTGATCAATGGCATGAACCGCCACGACCACAGCGAAGAAGCCGGCAAAGCCGTCACCCGTGAGTTGATGGAACTCGACGCCCGCACCATGAAAACCCATAACGTCAACGCGGTGCGGACTTCCCACTATCCCAACGACCCCTACTGGCTGGACCTGTGCGACGAGTACGGCCTGTTCTGCTTTGACGAGGCCAACATCGAGAATCACGAATGGTGGGGCCTGGCCGAAGATAGCCGGGTGAGCGCGGCCTACTACGAGCGGGTCCGCGCTATGGTCGAACGCGATAAGAACCACCCCAGCATTATTGTCTGGTCGCTCGGCAATGAAAGTGGCTACGGGGTGAACCACGACGCGGCCGGGGCCTGGATCCGCCACTACGACCCCTCGCGTCTCCTGCACTACGAAGGAGCGATCCGGCAATGGACCAACGAGCCGCGCAACGGCCAGTGGGGCCACGGCCATGCCGTCACGGATATTATCTGCCCGATGTACCCGGAAATCGAAGATATTGTCAATTGGGTGAAGACCTCGGACGACCCGCGCCCCCTGATCATGTGCGAATACGCCCACGCCATGGGCAACAGCAGCGGTTCGCTGGCCGACTACTACGCCGCTTTTGAAAATTATCACGGCCTGCAAGGCGGCTTCATCTGGGAATGGCTCGACCACGGCATCCGCATGAAGTCGCCGGCAGGCGAGCCTTACTGGGTCTATGGTGGTGACTTTGGCGACGAACCGAACGACTCTAATTTCGTGGCCGATGGGATGGTCTGGCCCGACCGCACCCCCCACCCCGGCCTGACCGAGTTCAAATACCTGGCCCGGCCTGTCCGGGTACGCTGGCTCAATGAACAAATGGACGTGGCCCTGGTCGAAAACCGCCGCTACTACGCCGACCTGAGCGACCTGCGCGGCGAGTGGACGCTCAAGGTGGCGGGCGAGGTAGTCCAGTCGGGCAAACTGGCCGACCTGGACATCCCGCCCCAGGGCAAGATCACCCTGACCCTGCCAGTGAAGTGGCCGGAGGAAAGTGAAGCCTTTTTGGAGTTCCGTTTCACCACCAAAGAGGCTACTCCCTGGGCCGAGGCGGGCCACCTGGTAGCCTGGGACCAACTGGCCGGCCCAACCCCGCCCTTATTAGGGGTTAATTCCCCGGCCGCCCGCCAGGTTGAAGTGAGAGAAGATGCCGGGCAACTCACGTTTAGCCTGGGCGCGCACCGTTTTTCTTTCGACAAGACCACCGGGGAGTTGACGAGCCTGGGTGATACAGGTCTGTTGGAACGTGGCCCGGTCCTGAACCTGTGGCGGGCTCCGACCGACAACGACTTTTTGCAGAATCGCAACGGTGTAACCGCCAAAACCGTGAAATTGTGGCAGAGTCTGGGCCTGGATAAACTGGAAGGCAAGCTGACCGGCTTTGAGCTTACCAGGGACAACGAGGGCCGGCCTACTCTCGAAATCAGCCACGCTTATACCGGGCGAGGCCAATGGGACGATGTGCAGTACACCCAATCCTTTAGCTTGCTGGAAGACGGGACTCTGAAAATTTCCAGCAAGGTACAACTCGCGCCGGATTTCCGGGACTTGCCCAGGGTTGGCCTTAATTTGCGGTTGGCCGCGGGCCTGGAAAACCTGGCCTGGTATGGCCGTGGACCGGGCGAGAACTACAGCGACCGCCTGGCCGGGAGCATGGTGGACGTTTATCACAGCACCGTCACCGGGCAGTATGTGCCATACATCATGCCGCAGGAGAACGGCCACAAGACCTGGGTCCACTGGCTGCGGCTGACCAACAAGGAGGGCCAGGGCCTTGAAGTCAGGTCAGACATGCTTTTTGAGTTCAACGCCCTGCACTTTACGAACCAGGACCTGACCGCTGCCAGGCATACGCCCGACCTGAAACCGCGCCCCGAAGTAAGTCTAAACCTTGACTACGAAATGCGCGGCCTGGGCACCGGGTTGGTAGTAGACACCCTGCCCCAGTACCAGTTGAACGAGCCGGAATACAGCTTCACTTTCTACCTGAAGCCGGTTTAAGTTTCGGAGGGCAATCCTTCCTGATGCCGTATAAAAGGCGGCCTGCCTCACCCGATAGCAGGCCGTCTTTTTCGCCTTAAAAATAGATGTTTTGGCTTAGCACTTTCGTTCGGTATTCTGGTATGATAGAGAAAGTGGATGTGGTTAGCGTGTTCAGGAGAAGTGTGTGATAGAACTGGATAATACTGCGGTCCGGCAGCTAATGCTGGCCGCCCTCGGCCTGGTCCAATTACCGTTAAAAAAAGCCACCAAAGACGACCTGCTGGAAGCAATCCGGCAGATGCATCTTTTGCAGATTGATACGATCAGCGTGGTTGCCCGCAGCCATCACCTGGTGCTGTGGAGCCGGTTGGGCGACTACCCTTTGAACTGGTTGGACGAATTGCTAGAAGACAAACAGCTTTTTGAATACTGGAGCCACGCCGCCTGTATGCTGCCAATCGAGGATTACCCGCTTTACCGGCCCGAAATGCTCACTCACGAACGCTCCCAGAAATGGATTGCCGAACACAAAGAAGAAGTTGACGGGCTGCTGGCCCACGTCCGGGCCAACGGGCCGGTCCGGTCGGCCGACTTCGAGCGGCCCGACAACCAGAAAGGGGCCGGCTGGTGGGACTGGAAGCCGGAGAAAGTGACCCTGGAAATCCTTTTTAAAGCCGGCATCCTGGCGGTGGCAAAGCGGCAGGGCTTCCAGCGTTTCTATGACCTGCAAGAACGGGTGATGCCAGAATGGAGCGACGCCCGGCCCTTAACCGGGTCTGAAATTGAGCTTGCCTTCGCCCGCAAAGCCCTGCTGGCCCTGGGGGTGGCTCAACCGGCCTGGATCAGCAATTATTTCTACCGCTACAAAAAAGATACCCTGACCGCTCTCAAACTCCTGGCGGAAAATGGGGAGATTGTGCCGGCCAGAGTGGAAGGCTGGAAGCAACCGGCATATATCCACCGGGATAACCTGCCGCTGCTTGAAAAAATCGCGGCCGGGCAAATTGACTTTAATCTGACAACGCTGCTTTCGCCTTTCGACCCGCTGGTTTCCGACCGGGAACGGGCTTTGACCACCTTTGGCTTTGACTACAAAATTGAATGTTACACTCCGGCCGCCAAACGCCGCTTCGGTTATTTTACCCTCTCGATCCTGAACCGGGGCCACCTGATCGGGCGGCTGGACGCCAAAGCTCACCGCCAGGAGAAAATCTTCGAGGTGAAAAAGCTCCACCTTGAGCCGGGCGTGGCCGTGACAGATGGGCTAGTCCGGGATCTTGCCGAAACCCTGCAACGCTGCGCGGACTGGCACAAGACGCCCCAGGTGATCGTCCGGTGGTCCGACCCGTCCCACCTGGCCGGGATTTTGCAACAAACGCTGGCCCAATTACCCGGCGCGCCGGCCGAAATTGCCGGCGTTCAAGTATAATTAAGCTTGCAGGCAAAAGGCATTAGAGCGGAATAAATTTATGCAAAAGAGAAAATTAGGCAGCAGCGGCATCGAGGTAAGCGAAATCGGTCTGGGCTGCATGAGTATGAGTTGGGCTTATGGCGATTTTAGCAGCCAGAATGAAAGTGATTCGATCCGGCTAATTCACCGGGCTATCGAACTGGGCGTGACCCTGTTCGATACCGCCGACGCTTACGGGCCGTTCACCAACGAAGAACTGGTCGGCCGCGCCCTCAAGGGCTACCGGGACCAGGTAGTAATTGCCACCAAGTGCGGCCTCATTGTCGCCGACAAGAGCAATTACACCTACGCCCGGAACGCTTCGCCGCAGTATATCCGGGCCGCCTGCGAAGGCTCTCTTAAACGGCTCGGAATCGAAGTTATCGACCTCTACCAGTTGCACCGGCCCGACCCCGAAGTACCTATCGAAGAAAGCGTTGGGACAATGGCCGACCTTCTGCGCGAAGGCAAGGTAAAGGCGATTGGCCTTTCCGAGTGTGACCTGCCGACCCTCGAACGGGCCTACAAGGTCTATCCTTTCTCAACCCTCCAATCCGAACTCTCCCTCTGGACCCGCGACGTGCTGGCCGAGATTTTACCCTGGTGCAAGGCTCATGACGTGGGCTTTTTGCCGTATGCCCCGCTCGGCCGGGGCTTTCTGACCGGCCAATACCGCACCGCCGGGGCGATAGGCCGGACCGATTTCCGGGCCAACATGCCTCGCTTCCAGCCCGAAGCCCTGCAAGAAAACCTGGCGCTGGTCGAACGGATCGCAAATATTGCGACCCGCTATAATGCTACCCCGGCCCAGGTTGCCCTGGCCTGGCTGCTGGCCCAGGGCGACCAGGTCGTGCCTATTCCTGGGACCAAGCAGCTGGCTTACCTTGAGGAAAATGTGGGCGCGGCTGAACTCGAACTATCCGCCGCCGACCTGGCCGAACTCGATAACCTGCCGCCACCCACGGGAGAACGCTATTGAGTTACCGGGTGGCCTGAAATGTGGCTTTTTCTCCTCAAACTGGTTTTAACTCCCTGCCTGATCGGGCTGGTCAGCCTGGCCGGGCGGCGCTGGGGACCGGGTGTTAGCGGCTGGTTGACCGGCCTGCCCCTGACTTCCGGGCCAGTGGCCCTCTACCTGGCCCTGGAAAGAGGCCCAACTTTCGCGGCAGGAGCGGCCGGCGGCACCCTGGCCGGGCTTATCTCGGCGGGCGCGTTCTGCCTGGTCTACCACCAACTTTCTTTCCGGTTGAATTGGGTGGGTTGCATGCTGGGCGGCTGGGCCGGGTTCTTGATAGCGACTTTTATTTTCCAGGAATTTACCTTGCCACTGCTCCTGACTTTTGCCGGGGTAATCACTACCCTGCCGTAATTACCAGAGTCATGGATGCCCACAAGGACCGCGACCAAACGGGTAAGGATGCAAAAGTCGTGGTCGCGCCCCGGTTCGAGCTAATCTGGCGCATGGTAATTGCCACGGCTTTTGTGCTGGCCTTAACGGGAAGCGCCGAGGTGTTAGGCCCCCGGTTGAGCGGCCTGATCGCCCCGTTTCCGATCTTCGCCAGCATCCTGGCGGTCTTTACCCACCGTTTACAGGGCGGCAAAGCGGCCCGCAAGCTTTTGCAGGGCGTGGTGATCGGGGCTTTTACCTTCGCGGTCTTCTTTGTCTGTGTGGGCGGCCTGATCGAACCGGCCGGGCCGGTGGTGGCTTTTGGCTGCGCCCTGCTGGCGGCAATCCTCACCCAAGGCTGCTCGATCACCCTGGTCCGGCTGGCCCGTCGCAGGCAGCTAACCGTCTAGCTAATAAAAAGTAACCCTATTTACGTTTGTGATTCTTCTTCTGAGAGGCTTTAGCCATTTTCTGCCTGGCTTTAGCCTTTTCTTTTGCTTTTTAGCGGCCGGGGAAACATTATTGCTCGTGGAAACACCAAAGTCTGAAAGGGTCATTTTGGAAGAATTGCTGGTTGCCCTGTGAACCGCTCTGTATTCCGCTTAAATTCGGTCGTGTTCGTCGCGGGTAATCAAACCAAACTTAAACTGAACCGTATGCCAGCGTATAATCGAGTTATCTACTTTGTCCGCTTTAAAGGCTTCCTCTATAAAGGGTAGGGCCTGTTCGGCTCTCAAATCAACCAGGGTTGAGATAAGAACGCCGTTAAAGTCAGGGTAATAATCACCGTAGTGCTGGAGCCGTTCAAATAACATCCCAATAGCTTCGTCCCTGGTCTCCGGGTTTTTTTGGATTATCATTTGAATTGCCTGGGTAAACTGTATAATCGGCGTAAATGGTTCTTCACCTATTTCCCGCAAAGCACGGCGTATAGCCGGTAGGACGGCTGGCCCAATTAAACCAAAAACTAAGGGTATTGTACCCAGCGAATATTCGTCGTCCCACTCAATAAATTTTAATAAAGGCTTAATTGCCTGGGTTGCTTTAAGCTGACCCAAAGCCCGCATGGCGTGGAGTGCCGCCCACATGGCTGCTTCAGGATATTCCTCTTTCGTTATCCTGAAATATAAATCGTCATCGGTCGCCAGCCTGATCAGTTCGGGAACATCCGCCTGGTTAAGCCCATACTCTTTCGGGTAATCGGGCCACTTATCAACTTCAGTCAAGTCATCCACCTGGCCGATTTCCAATAACTTCGCTACCGCGCCGCTATATTTTGTTTGAGCCATTTCTTTTCCTCTCCCGTATTTACTCTGCTCCGTCAGGGTGAATATATTAACATACAGGTGTATTGCCTGTAGTTAATTTAGTTTGATAAAAGAGAAGCAAGATCATGGCTGATAGAATTAGCAAAACCGATTTTACAAAGCAACTGGCTGAACGAATGGGTACCAAAGATGAGGTTGCCGCTGAATGGCTGGAAGGAGTTATCGAAACCCTCTACGATAATTTCAAGGCCGGCAAGGGTGTAACCCTGCCCGGCTTTGGGAGTTTCTATGTCCGCCCGAACGCTCAACCTGGGTATTTAAGTTTAGCCCGGCCCAAAGGCTGCGGGCGATGCTCGGCTGGCCTTCCACCTATAATGGAGAAATCTAACAAATTAAATGGTCATAAGTATTGTGTAAACTAAATTTTGCCAAGCCTCATAGCCTAAAGAAAGAGGCAACTCAACCCTGTCATTCTTCGCTTCGGCTCAGAATGACAGGGTTCGGACAGGTCACTCTTTTACTCTCTTCTTATGGCAAGATCAGGGGGAATGCAAAGTCCGAAAAGGGGGTGCAGGTGGAAAGCCTGCCCGGGTTTTAGGGGTTTTCCCTAAGCTTACTCTCTCTTCCTTTTATGGTGGGAATGCAAAGTCCAAAGGGACTTTGCATTCCCACTGTATAGTAAGCAAACAGGTATTGACAACCAAAACGTTTTGGGTATAATGAGACCACCACTGAAAACGTTTTGGTTGACTCGCAAATACCCTCCCAAAACGTTTTGGATAACCGAAGGGCAAAAACTGTTCCTGAAACGAACAATACCGGCCAATTTAGCAACCATTTAGCAGCAGCCAATAGGAATAGGATTTTCCTTCAAAGGAAACCAGAAAAAGCAGGAGTTACAAGGGTGTGGCTACTATTTTTGACATCGCCAAAAAAGCCGGGGTTTCTATAACCACCGTCTCGCGGGCCCTCAATGGCTACAGTGATGTAAACGAAAATACCCGGCAAACCATTTTAGCGATTGCCGAGGACTTGAAATATTATCCAAACGCCGCCGCCCGTAGCCTCCAGGGTAAGAAGACCAATACCATCGCCTTTGCGCCGCTCTTAAACGACCACCTTGAAGCCGAACCCTTCTTCAAGGAGTTTACCGGCGTTTTAGCTTTAGCCAGCTTCAAGCACGACCTGAGTTTACTGGTAACGCTGGTCGGCCAGAATCGCCACCTTGAAGAAATTTACCGTGAATTAGCCGGGACCGGCCGGGTGGATGGCATCATTCTTGCCGATATTAAACCGCAAGACGAACGGATAGCTCTACTCCAAACTTTAAAAATGCCTTTTGTAGCTTTTGGGCGAACTCTAAATTATAAAAAGCTCAACTATCCGTTTGTTGACGTTGACGGTAAAGCCGGTGTTATGAAGGTGGTCGAGCATTTGTATAACAATGGGCACCACCGGATCGCCTACCTGGGCGAAGCTTTTACCCTGACCTACGCCCAGGACCGCTACGAAGGGTACCGGCAGGGGTTAGCCAGGTTTGGCCTGGCGGAAGATGCGCGGCTCGTTGCGATAAATCTTCAGACCGAACCTACCGTGGCGGCAGCTTTACAACCGATGCTGGCCCTGCCCGAAGGAGAACGGCCAACCGCCGTGATAGCCGGGAACGACTACCTGGCGCTACATGTCCTTGAACTTTTGCCAAAATACGGCTTTTCGGCCGGGCGCGAACCGGGCCAGATCGCCGTGACCGGCTTTGACGACCTGCCCTTTGCGTCCTTCCTGCAACCTGCCCTGACCACTTTACGTCAGCCTATTGTCTCAACCTGTACGGTATTGCTCGACCTGCTGGTAGCTTTGATTAAAAACCCGGATGAACCGGCCTCGTTTTTAGCGTCCGAGCCAGGGCTGATTTCGGTCGGCCTGAATCAAATGCTGCTGCAACCTGAATTAATTGTCCGAACTTCGGCTTAATTTATTGAGCGGGACTTTTCCAGCTTTACCAGGCCCGGAAAGATGGGCCTGTAACCAAACTGCCCGGCCGGGTTGCCGGTAGGCCGCAGGGTCATAAGAAGGTAACTACTTTGATCGAGACAATAACACTTAAAGACGACCAGATGTTCCTGGTAAGCGACACGGCCGGGGAGATTAAAAACGGCCTGGAAGGGCACGGCCTTTATTTTGAAGACACCCGCTACCTGAGTAACCTGGAATTATGCATCAACCAGCAAGCGCCCCAGGCCCTAAACCATAACGTCGATTACAACATCGCGGCGACTTTTCACCTGAGCAGTCCATTTGTTTCGCAATTGCAACCGGTCGACTCCAGCATTTCGCAGACCATGACGGCCGTGGCCCACGCTATCAGCATTATCCGCAAACGCCAGGTCCAGGACGGTCTGGTCGAGCAGTTAAAATTCACCAATTTTCATGCCGAACCACTGAGCCTGGATTTTTCGCTCAAAGTGAGCGCCGACTTTGCCGATATTTTCGAGGTGCGCGGCTATCCCCGCCACCTGGAAGGGACCGCCTCCAAAGCCGAAGTCAAAAACAACGGGCAGCGACTGGAATTTCGCTCGACCCCTGTTAAGGCCGGGGTAGCGGTCCGCACCCTCACTTTTGAAAGCAGTCTGGTCCCGGCTTCTTACGAGGTTCACGAACTGGTTAGTCCGCTAAACGACCTGACCTTTCCGCAGGTGGCGCTGCATTACCAGCTTGAACTGGAAACCGGCCAGGCCGTCACCCTCAACCTGGTAGCCCGGCCGGGCCAGGGTCAGGCTACCGGAGATTCAGCGGACCTGGATAGCGCCGGTTTTGCCGCCCGGGTCAGGCAGGCTCACGCCACTTTCGAGCAGTGGGAGCAAGATTGTACCCAGGTCGAAACCAACGACTACCTTTTCAACCGTTTCATGCGAACCAGCCAGCTTGACCTGCGTTCGCTCTTGCAGCGTTCCGGCGATTACATGGTCATGACGGCCGGACTGCCCTGGTATTTTTCTTTTTTCGGGCGGGACAGCCTGGTGGCATCCATCCAGACACTTAGCCTGAACGTAAATATTGCGAAGGATACCCTGCAGGCTTTAGCCCGGTACCAGGGCCAGGAGTTTAACGACTGGCGCGACGAAGAACCGGGCAAGATTTTGCACGAACTACGACGGGGCGATATGACCCTGAGCGGCGAAATGCCCCACGGCCCCTATTACGGCTCGGTCGATAGCACTCTGCTTTTTATCTGGTGTTATGCCCTGACCTTACAATGGACCGGCGACCAGGAATTTTTCAAGGAGTTGTGGCCTAAAGTAGAACGCGGCCTGGATTGGGCCAAAAACTACGGCGACCAGGACGGCGACGGCTTTATCGAGTTCAACCGCCGCTCGGAACGGGGTATTTTGCACCAGGGCTGGAAAGATAGCGACGAATCGATGGGTGGCTCGCTGGGGCCCCGCCCGGCCGGGCCGATAGCCCTGGTCGAAGTCCAGGGCTACTACTACGCCGCCCTGGCCGAGACAGCCAAAGTCTTGCGGCGATTTGGCGACGCCGCCCAGCAGGCCCGCGCCCAAAGCCTGGCCGACCAGGCCGCTCGCCTTAAAGAACAATTTAATCAAAAATTCTGGTGGCCGGAAGAAAATTTCTTCGCCCAGGCCCTTGACGGCCAGAAAGCCCAGGTCCGCAACATCACCTCGAATCCCGGCCACTGCCTCTGGAGTGGCATCGTGGACGAGGACAAAGCCGCCCAGGTGGCCGCCCGGTTGATGCAACCGGACATGCTCAGCGGTTGGGGTATTCGGACCATCAACACCCTCGACCCGACTTACAACCCGATGAGTTATCACAACGGCAGTATATGGCCGCACGATAACTCGCTGATCGCGGCCGGGCTGCGCCGGTACGGGTTCGACCGGGAAGCTTTAACCCTGATCGAACAACTGCTGGACGCCGCCACAACTTTCCCCGATAGCCGGTTGCCCGAACTCTACTGCGGTTTTCCCCGCGTAGAGGACGGCATCGAAGAAGCCGCCCCGGCGGCTTACCCGGTCAGTTGCAGCCCCCAGGCGTGGGCGGCCGGATCTGGACCTTTACTTTTGCAGACCTTACTGGGGCTGCAACCCGACGCCGACACTCTTGGCGTGGCGGCCCGGCCGGTCTTACCGGCCAAAGTGGACCATTTAACCTTGCAGGGATTGAAGATCGGCAACCGCCGGATCAATCTGGCTTTTCAGCGTGATGCAAAAACCGGAGAAATCAGAACTCTTTCTACGCAGAGTGAGGCATCTCCAACCAACCGCATCAACGAGCTACAAATTAACCCGGTTTAGTTTTCCGGCTAAACCGGCGAACTTAACCAACTGTGTTAATTATTAACAATTAAGGCCGGGACGGTAACAACTGCCCCGGCAACAAACAGGAGGAGACGAAGATGTCACGTATATCACGTATACGGGGACTTAGCTGGCTGGGGATTTTCTCCCTGCTGGTAACGCTGGTACTGACTGCCTGCGGTGACAATACGGCCGCACCCACGGTGGCTGCTACCACGGCCGCCGCGACAACTGCTGCTGCTACATCTGCGGCTGCCACTACCGCTGCCGCCACCAGCGCAGCCGCGACAACTGCCGCCGCCACCAGCGCCGCGGCCACGACTGCCGCCGCAACGTCTGCCGCTGCTACCACGGCTGCGGCTACTTCTGCCGCGGCCACGACTGCCGCGGCCACCAGCGCTGCTGCTACTTCTGCCGCCGCAACGTCTGCCGCTGCTACGACAGCCGCCGGCGGAGCTACCGCTACTTTGCCCGCCAACTACAATAAAGTGAACACCAACGTCAAAGGCGATGTGAGGTTTGGCACCTGGGAAGGTGGCGACACCATCACCCAGATCAACCAGGTCATCGACGCGTTCAAAAAGCAATACCCGAACGTTAATGTGAAGCTCGAAGCGGTCCCGACCGACTACGGCACCAAGCTGCAAAACCAGATCGCAGCCGGCAACGCGCCTGACGTGTTCCAGATCGGTGACGGCGACGCCCGCCTGTTCGTGGACCGGGGCGGCGCGGAAGACCTGACCCCCTACATCACCGGCCAGTACGGCCTGGACCAGTCGATCTACTTTGAAAACGTTTTGAACATCGGCAAAGTAGACAACAAGCTCTACTACATGCCGAAAGACTGGACCGGTATGGGCGTCTACTACAACAAGAAATTGTTCGCTGACGCCGGTATCACCGTTCCGGCCAATGGCGATTGGACCTGGGACCAGTTCCGCGACATGGCTAAGAAGATGACCAAGAAGGACCAGGAACAGTGGGGTGCGTTGTACTTCGATCAGCTCAACCACCGCGACGCTTACCCGCTCGTGCTGGCGATGGGTGGGGATTACCTGAGCCAGGACGGCACCAAGATCGCGGGCGTCCTTGACTCCGATGCCACCATCCAGGCGCTTAACCTGACCAACCAGATGATCTACACCGACCAGTCGATGCCTGACCTCAAGTACGTCAAGAGCAACGGCGGGGCCGACATCTTCAACAACGGCAAAGCCGGCATGTTTGTCTTCGCTTACTGGTCGATGGCCGATTATCTCGGCGCGAAGCCGCTGGACTTCGACTGGGGTGTGCTGCCGCTGCCCCACATGACCGGCAAAGCCCCCACCAACGTCATTTACTGGGCCGGCCTGGCGATGAACAAAAAGAGCCAGAACAAGGACGCAGCCTGGGAATTCCTGAAATTCCTGTCCGGCCCTGAAGCCGGTCGTATCCGCAACCAGTTCAGCATCAAGGCCGTCGCCGCCGAACTTTCTGCGAAAGAACCGCGCTACGCCCCGTTCACCTCGGTCGCGGCCCAGTACTTTACGCCGTTGCCGGAACTGCGCACCCGTTACTTCAACGACACCATCGGCAAGTTCCTCGACAAAGGGCTTGAAGATGCGCAGTTGAATGGGACCAAAGATTTCACCCAGGTGGTGAAGCAGGCCGCCACCGACTCCCAAAAAGAGCTCGACCGGCTTAGAGCGCAAGGCAGCTAGTCTCTAAAATCCTGGCAATTCGCCGGGTGGAGCGGAGCGGTCCGTAAAGTTGGACCGCTCCGGTCTTAGATTAATTATTTAAAAGTAAATATTTACAATTTTGAAATACGAGCAACTAGAAACGTTAAAACCGAACGAACAACGTAACCGGTAATACCGGATTAAACTTATTTGCAGGCGGGCTTCAGGCATCAAAACCCCGTTTTACGTTCAACGTTCAACGTTTAACGTTCAACGACCACAAATACAGGGAGAAAAGGTATGGCTGTATTAGACGAAACCCAGGTCAACCGCCCGATAAAACAAAGAACGGCTGTTCAGCGTAAGCGTGGAGAAACTCTAGCCTTTTATGCTTTTATTTCTCCCTGGTTAATCGGCTTTATTTTCCTGACGGCCGGGCCGATGGTTGCTACCCTCGCCCTGAGCTTTACCTATTATGACCTGGCCTCCACGCCGGTATGGGCCGGGTTCGACAATTATACCCATGCCTTCAACGACCCCGACTTCTGGCAATCTCTCAAAGTAACCGGCCTTTTCGTCCTTTTCTACCTGCCGCTAAGTATCGTTTTGGGGCTGATGATCGCCCTTATGATGAACCAGAAGATCAAAGGTATCGCCATTTTCCGCACTATCTACTACATGCCAGTGGTGGTTCCGGCGGTCGCCAGCGCCGTATTGTGGCTCTGGATTTTCCATCCCAGCCGGGGCCTGCTCAATAATGCCCTGGGCTTTTTCGGCGTACCGAAAAGCACCTGGCCCTACTGGTTCCTCGACCCAAACTGGGCCCTACCGGCCATTATCATAATGAGCCTATGGGGGGTCGGCAGCGGCATGATCATCTACCTGGCCGGCCTCAAAGCTATTCCGCAGAATCTATACGAAGCGGCCTCAATTGACGGGGCCAACCCGGTCCAACGTTTCTGGAACATTACCATTCCGCAACTTTCGCCAATCCTTTTCTTCCAGCTAATCCAGGGGTTGATCGGGGCCTTCCAGATCTTTGCCCCGGCCAAAATCCTCTCGCCCAGCGGCCTGGGCGGCCCGGAAGGCAGCACCCTCTTTTACGTCTTGAACCTTTACAATGTCGGCTTCGGTGGCAGCCACCAGATGGGTTACGCCTCGGCCCTCTCCTGGATTCTGTTCATAATCATAATGGCCTGCACCCTGCTGGTCTTCCGCAGTTCTTCGGTATGGGTCTATTACGAGTCGGAACGCCCCTGATAGCCAGGTAGCTATAAGAAGGATAGTTGTAAGAGAGAGGAGCAAGCACACCCATGACCACCAGTACCGAAACTGCCCCGGTTTCGTCCGGTAAGACCACCGTAATGGCGAAAAGGAACCGGATGAGCAACCAGAAAATGCTTTCACTGGCCCTGACTTACTTTGTTTTAAGCCTGGGGGCCGTTATTTTCCTGATCCCGTTTGTCTGGACCATTTTTACAGCCCTTAAGGCATCATCCGAGATCAGCAGCACGACCGTGACAATTTTGCCGAAAGGTGATTGGCACTGGGAGAATTTTAGCAAAGTTTTCACTAACCCTGGAATCGACTTCCCGCGTTACCTGCTCAACACCATTTTTGTGATTGCCGGGATTTTGATCGGCAAAGTCATTTCTTGTACCCTGGTCGGCTACGGCTTTGCCCGCTTCAAGGCGCCCGGTAAGAATATCCTGTTTATTGCCATGCTTTCGACCATGCTGCTGCCGAGCTATGTCACCCTCGTTCCGACCTACCTGCTCTTTACCCAGATTTTCCACTGGGGCGACAGTTTCCTGCCTCTGATCGTGCCTCACTTCTTCGGGGAAGCTTTTTACATCTTCCTGATGCGCCAGTTCTTCATGGGCCTGCCCTACGAACTGGAGGAAGCCGCCACTATCGACGGGGCGGGCCGGTTCCGCATTTTCGTCCAGATTATGCTGCCGATGGTAACTCCGGCGGTGGTGGCGATGTGCGTCCTGACCTTCATGGGAGCCTGGAACGATTACTTTACCCCGTTGATTTACCTGAACGATCCCAATAAGTATACCCTAGCGCTGGGTTTGCAATTTTTGCGAGATAACACCATCGGGGTGAGCAACAGCGGTTCGGTCAGCCAGCTTAACGTTTTGATGGCCGGGGCCCTGATAATGATCATTCCGATGCTGATAATCTTCTTTGTCGCCCAGAAATTTATCATTGAGGGCGTGAGCGTAACCGGCCTGGCTGGGCGGTAGTTTTGAAAAATACCGGTTTCGATAGCTAGCTTTTTACAGAAAGCCGGGAAGGTGCATACCCGGCTTTTTCTTTGGTAACGGACAACGGACTATTTGGGGAGAAATAAATGGCTACGAGTGAGAATTTCGAGTTCCTATCAGGGTACTCGGAAACCGTAACGGAAAATTTGAACCGGCCTTTCACGGTCAGCGGCCGGCGCGGCTACCTGGTCGGCCACATGGACGGCTCTTTCCCCGACCTGGGGCACCACATACCGGGCGAGATGGGCGGCCTGTGGACGCCGCCGGTTAAGCTGGCCGATGGTTGGTGGTTCGGCCTGCGCGAGGCGGGCTCTAAGGGGGATTGGCAGTGGCTTTACGGCAAAGCTTGCCAGAAGTTTACCATGTCGCCAGGCCGGGCCAGCCGCGAATTTTCTGTTAAACTTGGTGAAACCGAAGTTAAAGCTACCCAGGAATTTTTTATCACGGACGACGAACCGGCTCACTTCATCAGCCTGACCCTGACTAACCCGTCCGGTCAGATGCTAAACCTTGAGGTAGCCTGGCTGGTCCGCTTCGACATCCGGGGAGCGTGGTGGAGTGAATGGCCCGACCGCCCCGACAAAGCCCATTTCGACCAGACCAGGGGCACTATCGTAGCCCGCGACAGCCTGACCACCAGTTGGGGCGCTTTTATGCAGGGCGACGCCACCCCGCAAAATGGCGTGGCCGGGCCGGACCTGTGGGGGCCGGAAAAGACTGGTTCGCTCAAAGGCTCGGACAACCGCAAGGAAGGCATTTACCGCCAGCAGGCTGAATTGCAGGGCGAGGGTATCTCCGGCCGGCTAACCTACGCGGTCGAGCTTCCGCCCAACTCGCCGCAAACCCTCAATTTTGTAATTGCCGGAAATGACCACTTTGACGAAGGCCAGTTGGAGTGGGCCGAAAACCTTCTGGCAAAACGCCAGGAGTATCTTGACCGCAAGCTGGCAGCCCAGGCCGAACTGGTATCACACATGCCCCGGCTTGAGGCTCCCAAACCTGAGTACGGCCGGATTTTCGATGGTTCGGCCCTCTGCCTGGATATGCTGACCGCCGATATACCGGGCCTGGGCCACGGCATAATGGCCGGGCTGCAAGGGTTTGCCTGGTACTTTGGCTGCGACACTTATTACACCCTGAGCGGTCTATTGATGTCAGGCCAGGCAAAGACCGGCCTCGATACCCTCAAAATCCTTGCCAGCTACGGCCGGAACCAGCGCGGCCGCATTCCCCATGAGATCGTCTTTCCAGCACAGTGGGATCCGAAGCTTGGAATTCACGTGACTTGAAGTCGCG
>JADMIO011294193.1_pt1 | contig 38471 bp, 26 predicted proteins | sample 8958161 | NCBI WGS metagenome assembly JADMIO01 (sample SAMN16585339, study PRJNA669376) | soil metagenome | isolation source: Crop rotation soil | place: USA: Cullars Rotation, Alabama | collected 2011 | reverse complement strand
GGGTTTCGCTTTCGCCGCCGTTTCGCGCGCCGTTTGCACGCCGCGGTCCTTCGCTTCCGCGAAGGCGCTGCCTGAGCTGCCCGATCCCATCTCTCCCGCCGGTGTTTGCGCCGGCGCATAAATTCCCGATGACTTCATTGCGTTCCCTTCCGATAGAGATTTTCCCGTCCGCTGGAACCGTCCGGAAATGAGCAAGGTTCATACCTTGCGCAGATTGGCGCACGTGGTCTTGCGCTAAACGCTTGCTCGCAAATCTGAAAAAAACTTCGCGCGTTCGTGCGTCATGGAACGAGCATTACGCCGGCCTTGCAATCTGCCGGAATCGTGCGCGTGCCGCATGCGTTTTGCAGTCGGACGCTGTCGCCTTTAGGCGCGGACTTCCCGGTGCGCTGCCCGATGGAGTTGCCAGGAATTCCACACGTTGTGCCAGACCACATAGCACGTGGGGCCCAAGGCGATCAAAGGAGACGCATACACGAGCGCGAGGTAGATGGTGAACGTGGTATTCTTCTGCCCCAGCGATTGGCTGGCCTCGCGTTTGAACTCGCTGCCGCCCAGCAGGCGACCGAGTGCGAAATTTACCGCGCAGACGACAAACGTCGTGCCCGCGATCTTCGCCAGGACGACGTGAGGCGTATCGGCGTGCTGATGGAGAAAATCCGAGGCGTTGGCCGTGATCAGCAGCATCGAGGTGCACCACATCCCAAATGAAAAGTTGCGCAACCGGGTCGGCCACTGCGCGGCGCCGGCGTAAATCCGGCGCACGGTCCAAGCGAGCCCCATCGGCACGAACACCACGATCGCCACACTGCCGAGCACGTGGCCGAATGCATCGGGCGTAGTGCGGCCCAACACGAGCGGCAAAAATAGCGGCAGCAGCGCCGCGATCGTGATGTTGGTGAGCAAAAACGATGCGACGACGAAATCGACCTGGCCGCTGAGAAAGCTGACGATCACCGGCGCCGCCGTGGCCGTGGGCGCGATCCCCGCGAAAAATGCCGCGAGCGCGATGTCCCGTCCGCCGACGAGCCAGCCCAGACCGAAGGCGAGGAAACCGACCGCGATGTTGGCGGCGAGCAAGGCGAAGTGACTGCCCCGCAGCGCCGAACGCGAAAGCCGGGTTTGCAGAAACACGAGAAAGAGCATCGCCATGACCAGCCAGCGAATTGCCCAGGAAAGCACGTGCGCTTGCGGTAGCGACGCGCCGAGCGCGATGGCGAGGACGATGGCGAGGGTGCGGGCAAAGCCGGGTTTCACGTTGGAACGGCGAGGAAAGAGCGCGCCGGCTCGCGATGCAACCTCCGCCCGGGAAATCCCTGACAGCGCCCCATGATCTTTGCGCGTCGCAGTGCGGGAGGCGGCTTGGTGGCCGAGGCTCGAGATGGCCGCGATTCAACGCGTTATCCGTGACGCGTCGTTTCGTTGTTTGGCGTGGCGAGAGCGTCTCCGTTAACGCCGCATTCCAATGCCGCCACCTATCGGACACTCAATGTGTGACTGCGCGGATCGGTTTTTCCACCAAGGTTTCGGTCGTGACCGAACTCGATGAACTCGCCGTTACTACACCCGTGCTGGCCTGCGCCGGAGTGGGGTGAGGTGCTGGTGCCGCCACCGCAAGCGCGCCGACGTGCAGTGACTCGCCATAGGGAAAGCCGGCGACCTGTGCGGTCAGCATCCGGTCGTCAAATGGCGAGGTGCGGCTGGCGGGCGCTTGGGTTGACCAGTCCGTGGCGTAGCGTTGATGAATGTTCGTCGGCGTGGAATCGAGGGCGAGCAAGCCGAGCTCCAAACCCACCGTGATGTCCTTGTGCGTGCGCTCCGCCCAAGCGCGGCGCCACGAAAACATGGGAGGACGATGCGAGCTACGCACAAAGAGGTGGCCAAACAGTTTGTAGGAAAGGCGGTCGGTCTCGGGGGCGTTGGTGCGAAGATCGAGGAGGTCGTAGTCGACGCCGTTGACGCGGGCGATGACCCACGCGTGCTCCTTCCAGTAGGAAGCTTCCAACCGCCAGGGAATTCCAAGTGCGGCCAGCAAGTGGGCGGCAAAAACCGCGCGGCCGTCGCAATCGTCGCGCAAATACAGCCAGCCTCCCTCGCGGCGGCGTGCCAGCATCTCGTCGAGCGTAGCGTGAAATTCTTCAACGCCGTAAACGCGGATGTCGTCATCGTAATCGACCAGCAGGTGTGTGACATCATTGACCACCACCAGTTGCTCCAGCGGATTAGTGGTAAGGGCGCGGATCGCGTTGGCTACCGGCACGATAGCCGGATGATCGGCCCGCACTGTCTTGGGCATATCGTGGCGGAAATTTTCCCGCGTGTGGCGCGGATAGAGCGGCTCGGCCCCGTGACTGGGATGCGGTGCGGCACCGGTTAAAACCATCGCGCAGAGAAAAATCCAAATAGCGCCGAAGCACCGACTGACGCTTTCCCTGCGCGCGTGCTTTTTCCCGGGCCGCCGTTGCTCGTTCTCCACGCCTCTTTCATCGGCATCGGAGATTTACCTAGCGAGCGTTTTGTGCACTTCCCGAGGGTCGATCGGGGAATTCTTTGGCGGCGGCGGAATTCCGAAAATTTTTCTCGGGGGTCGCGTGTGTTTTTCTCGCGACGTTGGAACTTATTTTTCCACCAGCGCGAGCAAACGGCGCAACTCTGGCCCGAGGCGCCGCAATTCGTCGAGGTGAATGGCCGATAACCGACGGATGAGAGCCTCCCCGCGCGTCGTGAGAGACACTTCCACCCGTCGCCGATCGGTGCTGGCGACTTGGCGACGAATCAACCCGCGCTCCACGAGGCGATTAACCAATCCTACCGCACTGTGGTGGCGCAGATGCAGCCGTTCCGCGAGTTGCCCGATCGAAAGGGGGCCTCCGCCGGCGAAGCCCTTAATCGCCAGCAAAGCCTGATGTTGTTGCGGAGGAATTCCGGCGAGGCCCGCCGCTTCCTCGCTGAAATGCAGAAACTCCCGCCACGCGTGCCGCAGCGCGGCGAGCGTTTCGTAATGCGCAGAACTGAGCTGCTGGGGCGGACGGGCCATGAATCGCGAAGACGGAGTGTAAGGCACGGGCGATCGGCCGCTAGCGGAAAGAACGCGCCCAAAATAAATAGTCATTGAAATATATCGTAGTGCGATACAATCGACCCTTTCGCTTATGGCTCACTCACGCGTTCAACCTTCTCCCCCGCTCGCGGATTTTCGCACGGACCGTCGCGTCCTGCTGCTTAGCGCCCTGGCGCTACCGATCGGGGTGATCGGCGCGGTGGTGGCCAAGGTTCTCCTTTGGCTGATCGCCGGCGTGACGAATCTTGCGTTCTTTGGGCGACTGTCGGTGCAGGCGGCAGAGCCGCAGGCGCATCACCTCGGCGCGTGGGTGATCGCGATCCCGGTGAGCGGCGCGATCGTCATCGGCCTCATGGCGCGCTACGGCTCGGAAAAAATTCGGGGCCACGGCATCCCGGAGGCGCTGGAGGCGATTTTGCTCGGCCGCAGCCTGATTCAGCCGAAGGTGGCGATCTTGAAGCCAATCTCGTCCGCGCTCTCCATCGGCACGGGCGGGCCGTTTGGCGCGGAGGGGCCCATCATCATGACGGGCGGCGCATTCGGCTCGATGTTCGCGCAGTTGTTTCATCTTACCTCGGCGGAACGCAAAACGCTCCTCGTAGCCGGCGCGGCGGCGGGCATGTCCGCGGTTTTCGCCACGCCCGTCGCTGCGATCTTGCTCGCGGTGGAGCTCTTGTTGTTCGAGTGGAAGCCTCGCAGTTTCATCCCCGTTGCGGTCGCGGCTGTGGTCGCGTCGGCGATGCGCGTGCCGCTGCTCGGCGCAGGGCCGATTTTTCCCGTCGTCGCGCATGCGGCACTGGCGCCTTCGGGGTTGGCGGTGGCGTTGCTGGTCGGAGTGGGTGCGGGGTTGATGTCGGGCGCGCTGACGTCGCTCGTGTATGCGTGCGAAGATCTTTTCGAGAAAGTGCCGCTGCATTGGATGTGGTGGCCTGCGCTTGGCGGACTCGTGATCGGCGTCGGTGGATATCTCGATCCCCGCGTGCTCGGCGTCGGCTACGAAACGATCCACGATATCATGCGCGGCGAATTGCTGGGTGTCACGCTGGCCAGCTTGCTCGTTGCGAAAGGCCTGGTGTGGGCGATCGCGTTGGGCTCCGGCACATCGGGCGGCGTGTTGGCGCCGTTGCTGATGATCGGCGGCGCGGTGGGCGCGCTCCTGGGTTCGCTGACGGGTGTCGCCGAGCCGGGCCTATGGGGCATGGTGGGAATGGCCGCGATGATGGGCGGCACGATGCGCTCGCCGCTCACGGGCATGGTGTTTCTCCTGGAACTAACGCACGACTTAAACGCCCTGCCCGCCTTGCTCATCGGCAGCGTCTCGGCGCTGGGTGTCACCGTGTTGCTGCTGCGGCGCTCCATTCTCACCGAAAAACTCGCGCGCCGCGGCCAGCACATCGCGCGCGAATACAGCGTCGACGTATTCGAACTCGCGCGGGTGGGCGACGTAATGGACCGCAACCCGCCGACGGCCGCGAGCACGATGCCGCTCGCGGAACTTTCGGCCCGCATCGCGAGGGGGGAGTCGGCGTTCGCCCGGCGCCAGGCGACTTTCGTGATCGATCCGCAGGGTCGGCTCACGGGCATTGTCACGCGCGGCGACCTCGTTGGCGCATTGCAGGACGACGCGAAGCGTTCGCTCGCCCTCGGCGAGATTGCGACGACCGATGTCGAGGTGGCCTTTCCCGACGAAACACTGCAGGACGCAGTCGCGCGCATGTTGAAGCGGGGGATCGGTCGTTTGCCCGTCGTCGACCGCGACGAGCCGACACGGATCGTAGGTTACCTCGGCCGGGCTGATATCCTCGCCGCGCGGTCGCGCCGCCACGAGGAGGAAGAGGTGCGCGAGCGGGGACCGCTCCTCACCCGCATCGCGAAATGAAGCGAGCGGGTAGTGACGGCACTCCGGGCCGTCTGTCTTAATTTGGACGTGCTTGCGATGGCGCGGCCCGGATCACCACCCCCTCTAAGTTCTAGTGTGACGGCAGTAGACGGTCGCCGTCGCTCGCTCACTCCTTCAGCGCGGCGAGAAACGACTCGCCCTCACTTTGCAGCCGCGCTTCGAGTTTTCGCGTGCAGTCACATTCGCAGCACGCCCACGGCTCGGCGCTATTTTCGTGCCGGCAGTTACTGCGCGCGTGCGCATCCTGCACGGAAACGAGTTCGAAAAACTCCTCCCAATAAGGTCGCTCTTCATCCAGCGGCGTCGCGCAGAAACAGACCTCGACCCATTTCGTCGTTCCATCCGCGGCGAGTCGCGCCTGCTGCATATTGTGCAGATATTCGTCTCCCGCAATCGAACCGCGGCCGAGCGAACCGTCGGCGATCGCGGCGCGCAAGGCGTCCCGTTTGTCCGGCTTGAGGCGGGCTTTCACGAGGTAGCGCATGCGGGGAATGAAGCAGTTCCTGCTTCGCGCGCAAATGCGCCTGGCGACCATGACGAAGGTCGGTCCGGCTTACTGGTTGCTCCATCCCGTTGTGCTGAGCCCGCGAAGCATCTCTATTGTCCATTCACCGTTGCGCGTTCCTGCAACGCACTGACGCGCAAGCGGTCAGTCGGTGGGCTATGCCGTCAGAGAGTCAGGCCCGGATTCGCCGCGAGCGATTCACGCTCCTCCATCAGCTCGACCGCGCGTTGGAGAAACCGATGCTCGCTCTCGGACTTGTCTGGCTCGTGCTGCTCGTCGTCGAGTGGACGCGCGGGCTGAGCCCAATGCTCGAAACGGCCAATACGACCATCTGGATTTTGTTCGTGGTCGAATTCGCGCTGAAACTCATCATCGCGCCGGCTAAGCTGGATTACCTCCGCAAAAACTGGCTGCTCGCGCTCTCGTTGCTGGCGCCCGGTTTTCGCTTGTTGCGGATCGCGCGGGTGGCGCGTGCGGCCCAAGCCACCCGCACCGTGCAGCTCGCGCGCGGGCTGGTCGGCTTTAACAAGGGCCTGCGCTCGCTGCGCCGTATCATGCGCCGGCGCGGACTCGGTTATGTGCTCGCCATTACCAGTGTCGTGGCGCTGGCGGGCGCCGCCGGGATGCGGACGCTCGAGCACGGTGACACACGGCCTGGCGCCTTCGACAGTTTCGGTTCATCGCTATGGTTTACGTTAATGCTGCTGACGTCGGTCGGTTCGGAATACTGGCCTCGCACTCCCGCCGGCCGCTGGCTGTGCCTGCTGTTGTCGGTGTATGGCTTCGCGGTGTTTGGCTATATCACGGCGGCATTGGCCTCGTTTTTCGTGGACCGCGACGCGGAGAAAAAGGAACCGGAGCAGGGCGAGGCCGCCGAAAAACTCGAAGCGGAGAACGAAGCCCTGCGGGCCGAGCTCTCCGCGGCTGGAAAAGGAAAACCGGATGCGCGGGGGGCGAAATGAATCATACGGCTAGGCTGCTTGTCGCTCGCGCCGCCGCGTGCTGGCCGCTTTTCGGGCGGCGCGGGAACGCTCCGCCGGACTGCGCCGCCGCGCGGCCGAACGCGCCTGACGGGAGAGCGACCGCTTCGACGCGGCGTTGCGGCTCTCCTTGCGCAGCGCCTTGAGCGTGGCATTCGACCGGCGCCGTGACGGCGAACTTCGTTGGCGGCTTTGGCCCGTTTGGGTATCGCGTTGCGCCTTGCGACGAGTCGCCGCCGAGGTTTTGCCCTTCGCAGGTGGAGGCAGTTTCACGCCGGCTCGCCGGGCCTTGGAAAGCCCGATCGCGATCGCCTGCTTTGCGTTCCGCGCGCCGTGTTTTCCCGCGCGAATCCGATCTATCTCCTCGCGCACGAACTCACCCGCTTGCGTGGAAGGAGATTTACCTTCGCGGGCGTCGCGTCGCGCCCGCTCGATCGTGGCTTTTTCTGGCATGAGATTCCTTTCGTAGTAACGACGATCTCGTTTCGCAGGGGCCAGAAATGGAGTTCCACCAAACGAAATCGCGAGGCGTCAGAATAACATTCGCGCTACAACGCACTATCAGGGGAGCCCGGAGTTTAAGATGGGAGGATAACCGATGCGCGCGCGCTAGTGCGACGATTGCGCGCGGGCAGCGCCACGGGGTCGTAGCCTTATCCCGCTGAAGCCGAATCACGGCAGCGATAACCTGGATCGCAGTATGACACGCCACCCTCTTTACAGTATTCGCAACGCGGATTTCCAATCGCGCCACTTCAGGTCCGCTTCAACTTTACCCTTCAATCCAGCCGCAGCGATAAACGTTACCGAGTCTGTCGCGGCGCAAAAAGCTTACCTCCGATTTCCTCCGCAGGTTCCGCGTGACTAGATGAGCCGGCGTAGCCCCGTCGTTCGGACATTTCCGGCGTGGGCGATGCGGCTAATTGTTTTTTCGGTAACGGAAAAATTACGTCACCGCGATTGACGTAAACTCAGCCGCTTTCCCAAGTCCGGCGCCTAGCGCTTCCTTTCCAGTTTCATTCTAGCCTTCATGAAGACTCCGTTCGCTACGTCTTTTTCTTTGCTGCGGCTCGCGCGCATTCTATCGGTCACCTGCCTCACCTCTCTAGGGTTCATTGCACTCCGAGCACAAGATACGACGCCGCCCAGCGCACCAACGAATCTGCAATCGAGTTTTGTTGGGCCGGTGTCGCTACGTCTGACTTGGAATGCCGCGACGGACAATGTCGGGGTCACGCAATATCAGGTATTCCGTGGTGCGACGTCGATCGCCACGGTGAGCACAAACTCGATGATCGTAACCGGGCTAAGCGCTTCTTCCGGTTACAATTTCATGGTGAGGGCCAGAGATGCAGCCGGGAATTGGTCACTTCCCTCCGACCCATTGAATGTGACGACAAGCCCCTCCTTGGCGGCGACAAGTAATCAAAGTTTAGCGGTCACGGTGGGCGGCTCCGTGTTGGTATGGGGCCGTTATCTAACCCCTGATTATATATGGACGCAAACAAACAAACCGATCCCGGTCACCGGATGGAGTAGCGGAATTGCGCAAGTGGCGGCCGGAAACCTCCACAGTTTGGCGTTGAAAAGCGATGGCACGGTTTGGGCGTGGGGAATCAATATTTACGGACAACTCGGAATGCCTCCCTCTTGGTCAGGAGGAACTCAAGTTCAGGTGAGAAATGGTTTCGCGCCCTATGACATGCTCACGGGCGTGGTAACAATTGCAGCCCACAAGAACCTCAGTGCGGCCGTTAAAAGCGATGGAACGGTTTGGTGGTGGGGTGAAGGAATTTCCACCACCGGCGCCACGCAGGCGCCCTTTAGTGGAGCAATCTCGGTGGGCTTGGGCAGCAACGCCGTCGATCCGAGTGACACCACGATTTTCGTTTTGAAGAACGATGGAACGGTTCAGTGGTATGGCGCCAATACCTCTTCAAGCGGACAAGTGAGCGGACTATCGGGAATTGTGGGCTTAGCCACCGATGATGGCACTCAGGTAGCTCTCAAGAACGACGGAACCGTATGGTCGTGGGGTTACGACTCCAGCCATCTAAGCAGCGCAACTCAGATAAGCGGCCTTTCGAACGTATCGGCGATATGGGCGAACAACGGACAACGCCTCGCGCGTAAGAGCGATGGAACATTCTGTTATATAAATAATGGTGCGACCGTGACCGGATTCAGTGGCGTTACAGTTACATCCGCAGCTATTGGAGTTGGCCAATACTTGGCAGCAAAGAGCGACGGCACCATCTCAGCCTGGGGAAGTAATACCTATGGGCAATTGGGCAATGGGAACTACACCGATAGCTCGACTCCTGTGGCCGTGAGTGAGATTTCGGTCAGCGACACCACTCCGCCGAGCGGGCCGGCTAATTTATTGGCGACCTATGTTGGTCCGGTCTCGCTGCGCCTCACTTGGAACGCAGCGCCCGACAACGTGGCCGTGACGCAGTATCAGGTATTCCGCGGCACGACCACGGTGGGCACGACCACCACCACCTCGATGATGGTCACGGGGCTGAGTGCTTCGACGAGCTACAATTTCACGGTGCGAGCGTGCGATGCGTCAGGGAATTGGTCGCAACCGAGCCTTCCACTGTCAGTGATGACAAGTCCGTCACTGGCGGCAGGAGCCAATCACAGTTTGGCCGTGCGAATGGATGGGAGCGTGTGGTCTTGGGGTCTTTTTACCAGTGGACAACTGGGCGCCATTGTCGGAAACGGGCAATATTCGCCCGTCCCAGGTATGGTAACTGGGCTAAACAGCGGCTTTGCCCAAGTAGCAGCCGGGATTAGCCATAGTCTCGCACTGAAGACGGATGGAACGGTTTACGCCTGGGGCGACAACACCTACGGTGAAGTGGGCGACGGCACATGGACACAACGGTGGACACCGGTGCAGGTAAAAACAAATAGCTCCACCTACCTTACAGGGGTCATCGCAATTGGGGCGCACCGCAATAGTAGTGCGGCGGTGAAAAGCGATGGAAGCGTCTGGTTGTGGGGGGCGCCAAACTTTACCCTCCCGGTTTCAACCCCCTTTAGCGATGCCATGTCCGTGGGATTGGGAAGACTTTCGGGCTACGACGAGATTTATGTATTAAAGAAAGACGGCACGGTTTGGTGGAGAGGATACAATCCTTGGGGCTCGTCTGAATATGATTGGGAGACCGACACCTGGTATTGGGTGGGCTGTGATGTCGAGTGCTCAACGATTAGCGGGCTCTCTGGGATAGTGGCGCTGGCGACCGACGACGACTATCAGATGGCGCTGAAGAACGACGGGACGGTCTGGGTTTGGGGCAACAATGAAAATCACTCTGACAACGCTTACCAAATAGGCGGACTGACTGCGATCGTAGGAATCGCCGCGCAAAACGGGCATCGCTTTGCATGGAGGAGTGACGGGACGGTGTATGCGTGGGGCAACAACAGCAACGGGCAAATCGGGAACGGAAATACGAGCACTCTGTATAGTCCGACGTTGGTGACTAACTGGGCAAGTGGCGGAGTCATTCCGAAGAGTTTCGCTGTGGGAGATAACTTCACGCTCGCGGTCATGAGTAATGCGACCGTGAAAGCATCAGGGCAGAACACCTACGGCCAGCTCGGCAACAATTCCACCACCCAGAGCACGACTCCGGTGGTTATTAATGGGCTCTCGGCCGGAGATGGCTCGGCACCGAGCATTCCGATCAATCTACAGGCAAGTTTTATCGGCCCGGTATCGGTGCGGCTAACTTGGGATGCGTCGACAGATAATGTGGGTGCATCTCAGTATCGAGTTTTTCGCGGCGCGACCGCGATGGGAATCTCCCCCACGAACTTCATGCTCGTGACAGGGCTCAGCGCATCGACGACCTATAGCTTGACGGTGCAAGCAGGAGATGCGGAAGGAAATTGGTCGCCAGTGAGTTTCCCCTTGATGGTGACAACAGGGCCCACGTTGGCGGCCGGTGCAAATCATAGCGTGGCGGTGAAGCCTGACGGCTCGGTTTGGGCTTGGGGACGGAATGACAGTTATCAGACGGGTGACCTCTCCACCCCGTTGAATCGGACAACGCCTGTTGCGGTAAGCGGATTAACAGGAGGAATTGCGCAGTTGGCCGCGGGAGACAATCACACCTTGGCGCTAAAGAATGATGGCACCGTGTGGTCCTGGGGGGACCCGGGCCACCAACAACTGGGGAGTGGAGCGAGCGCAGGCATCGTTGCCCCCGTGAAGCTTTGGCCTTTGTCATCTACCCCGATATTGTCCGGTGTGGTAGCAATTGCGGCACGTCATAACGTGAGTGCGGCGGTGAAGAGCGATGGTTCGGTGTGGTGGTGGGGGGAGTCGATTTCGGATGGTGCAAAATCCGCGGGCTTTACTGGCGCTGTGGCGGTGACGTTGGGGCTTCTTCCTGGAACCATTTTCGTGCTCAAGAACGATGGCACCGTATGGTGGTCCGGATCTTGGAGCACGAGCGAATATGATGAGGAATCCGACACTTGGTATACCTATTCTGGCTACACCGACAACGCCCCGGTGAGTGGACTATCTAGTGTCGTGGCGATTTCCGCTGGAGATGGCGGTCAATTTGCATTGAAGAGTGATGGGACGGTGTGGGTCATTTCCGCAGGCTTTGGCCCGACAGCCACGGCTTCACAAGATGGCAGATTTTCAAATATTATTTCGATCGTCTCAGGCCAGTGGAACCGATTTCTGTCGAAAAGCGACGGATCAGTCTACGTATGGGGAGAGAATGGTTCCGGTCAACTAGGGGATGGAACCTATATATCGCGAGCGCCAACCCTGACGGCTAACTGGGCGGGAGCCAAAGGCTTTGGCCTCGGGAATAACCATAGCTTGGCGATAATGAGCGATGGAACGATACAAGCTAGCGGGCTGAATACCTATGGCCAATTGGGGAATAATTCTACAACACAGAGTAATGTCCCCGTGTTCGTCTCCGGCTTCGGGGGCGGCAATGCTGATGCGACGCCGCCGACGGCGCCGACCAACCTGCAAGCGTCGAACGTCACCTCCACTTCCCTCACGCTATCGTGGACAGCCGCCACCGACAACGTCGGCGTGACCGGCTATCAGATTTTCAAAGGCAACACGTCAATCGCGACGCCAACGGGTCTTTCACAAAGTGTCACTGGGCTGGATTTATCGAGTTCCAGCATCACGTTCACGGTGCGCGCGCGGGACGCCGCCGGCAACTGGTCGGGCAATACCGGCATCACTGTAGGCTACAACGATACTATCGCACCGACGGCGCCGCCGCAGCCGGCATACGCAGAGCTGACAGATCGATCGGTAACGATTTTCTGGGGCCCAGCCACGGATAACGTGGGGGTCACGCAATATGAGGTGTTCAGGAAAAACAATACCTCACAAGTAACCATATCCCTCGGAACCACGACGCAGCGTGTTTTCTTGGATACGGGTCTGACTCCCAGCAATGGCTACACCTATACAGTGGTAGCCTACGACGCGAAGCCCAACACTTCCCCAGCGAGCCCGCCCTTAAGCGTGACAACGAGCGCCAGCCTGAATGCGGACGATGATACAGACGGCATCCCTAACGCGGTAGAAAGCGTGCTTGGAACTGCGACGAACTCGGCCGCGACGGTGGTGAGCCCGACAAGCTCAGCGGTTAACCAGAATGTCCACCGACCGACCCCCTGAACTCCCCCACTCGAATTGGAAGTTACGTCCGCAACCCGACGATACCTTTAAAACTCATCTTACACTAACCTATGAAAACTACCGTTCGATGGATAGGCGCGATCCTGGCGCTCGGCATGACCGCCGTCGTCTACGCGCAAAACCCGAACGCACCGGGGCAAACGAAGAAGGCTAGCCCGGTGGACGACGCGATCGCGGTGGAGCGCAGCGCGATGGCGGACGCCGTCGCGCTGGCCAAAGGAACTGACCTCTCGAAGATGCCCAATCTCCTCGCGGTGGAGGCGGTGCTGCTGGACCTGAGTAAGTCGTCTCTCACGAGCGCGGAATACCGCATCGAAGGCGCACAGCGGCTAATCCAAGTGGCAGAGCAACTGACGCGCGCGGGCAAGCCCACGAACGTCGTCTATCTCGCGAATCGGGCGCAACAGCACCTGGATATTGCAGATACGCCGGCGCGCGACACGGAAACACGAGCAGCCATCAAGACCCTTTCGGCGTGGATCTCAGAACGCTACCTGGCGGACGACGACGCGGCACAGGCGAAATATGAAGCGGCCGCGCAACTGAACCCCGGCAATGTAAAAGCGCAGGAAGCGGCCACGCGAATCAAGGAGAAGAAGGCGAACGTGGGCCGCAAACCTATCCGCCCCAACTGAGGGCCAAGCCATGACGAAACTTTCCCGCTTCCTCCGTCTCGTCCCGCTCGCCTTCGTCCTCTCCGCCGCGTTACGCGCGACGGAAGATCCCCCGGTAGGCGTGGCGGTCAAAATCTATGCCCGCGGCTCCTCCGTAAGCGCCTCCGGCACTTTCCTTGAATCCTCACCCGGAGCTAACGATGGCTACACCTCCGCTCCCTCCGGAGCGACCGCGATTCTCGGCGGCGCGGCCGGCTACGTCCGGGTCGAACCTGGTAAAAGCTACACCGTTTCCGTCGGCGGCTCCGGGACCAACGAGCTCAACGTCGTTTCTCCTCCCGGCTACCGCGTGCTGATGGACCATTTGCTTCGCTCGCGGGAAACCTATTCCGGCGCGACGAACATCACCTTTGAACTGCAACCGCTCGGTTCGCGGCATCCTGGTCTGGCCGGCATGGCCTCCAGCACGTCCGCCGCGGAAATCGACTGGCGAGTTTCGCTCGGGTCGCTCCGCAACGGCGGCTCCGCGGGAGACCTGGCCTTGATCGACACCGGCACCGGCGTGAACTGGTTCAATGCCATGACGCCGGGCGCGCTCTTCTATGAAGAAACCTCCGACGAAATTTCCGTTTACCGGCCGAATAATCAAATTCGACAGATCATCGCCAACCAAGTCGTGGTGGATGTGGTGACGACCGGCATCGCCTCGTTCGAAATCCGTTGCTATCACCCTTCGCAGATGCTCGGGAATACGAATCCCCGGGCCTTCAGCGGCTCTCCTTATGCCCTGTATCGAATTGAGCAGGGAGCTACCGCCACGTCGCTCAAGTTTACGAAAGAAATTCGTGATACCAGCGACACCAACCTGAACGCCGCGGTCTCCCGCCGGGAAATCATGACCCTGGAGCGCACAGGCACGTGGCCCGCCTTCGCTTGGAAGCGGACGGACTGGACCCTGGAAAACCAAACCGCGCTCTCAGAAACCGTGGTCACGGGCGGCGGCACGACGGCGAACCGCACCGAGTCGATCAAGGTGCGCACGCCGAGCGCGGACCCTAATGTCACAAACCCCTCAGTGCTAACCGTCACGCGCAACTACACCGTTCCGCTAAACAACAATGTTTCGACCATCGGCGAAGTGCTCGCTTCCGAAACGGTTGGCACGAGCACCGGGCTCAACGCCACGTTCGACTACTACGCCGATCCCACCAAATGGGGCAGCCTCGGCTACGTGAAATCCGCGACCATGCCCGGCGGCAAGTGGGTGGCCTACGATTACTACGACTCGGATCTGTCCACCGGCTTTCGCGGCGGCCGAGTCAAAACCCGCTATGAACCGTATCTCAACCTTCCGAGCGCCGTTTCGCTCACGCCAGGCCAGGGCACGGTCACGTCTTTTGAATACGTAAGCGATCTCTTCGGCGCACCGGTGCGGCCTTCGCTTACGGAAACGCGGATCAACGGGACCCTCGTCAGTAAGACGACGTTGGCCTACGACGACAACTACACGCAAAACGGTCTTCCGATGACGCAATCGCTCCGCCTTGATTACTCGGATGTGGACGTCACGCGCAAACTCCAAACGATTGTCCGCTACTACCGCGACGATGTCGCGGACGCATTTGTCCGCGGCCAAACCCAATCGGTGACACAGCCCGACGGCGTGAAGCAGTCCTTCGCGTATCAACGCGGCACGTGGAATGTGACCAACGCCACGTTCACTCCGGGTCCGGGCAACATTGGGACGGGCACCGCAAGCCGGATCACAGTCGTGACCGGTAGCAACAACCCTTTGGCCGGCAGCGCCGTTTCGAACATTAATAGCTATGTGCTTGATCCTCTTTTTGTGGCGGAGGGCAAATCCACGATGGACGTGACGATCCGTGACAGCCGCGCCCTCGTGGTGCGCACAGAATCCTATGTGCGCAAAAGCGGCGACTGGCAGCTCGTGGCTTGGACCAATTTTGCTTACGATTATGCGGGACGGTTGATGAGCCGCACCTCGAGCAATGGGGCGACTTACACGGCCGTTTACAGTGGTGGATTGAAATCCTCCGAAACCGACGAAGCGGGAGTCACGGTCGGCTTTGACTATGACGCAGCGGGACAGGTCTCCATCGTGACCCGGCAAGGGTCCGGTGTGATTGGTGAACTCAAAACGAAATTTGCTTACGATGCTGCGGGCCGGGTGACTGAGGAACGCGTGGGGTGGACACAGGCTTCCGCCGAACAGATCGTCAGTGGTCATTCCTTCGACGATGCCGGCCGATTGCTCACGGAAACGCCTCCGGGCAATTACGGGGTCGTGACACACAGTTATGATGTGGCAAACCGAAAGCACACGGTGACCAATGCGGCCGGGGCGCAAGCGACTACGACCAACTATCTCGACGGCAAGCTCTACTCGACCACCGGCAACGGCGTGGTGCCCACCTATCACAAATATGGAGTGGAGACCACCGGCACGGTAAATGGGCAGCAATGGCACCAGGTCTATGCCGGGTTGGACCCTGATCTCTTTAGTGCTCCGCGCTGGCAAAAGAGCTGGCTCGACTGGTTGGGCCGCCCGAAGAAGAACCAGACGCCTGGTTTTACGGGACAAGCTGACCTTATCACGGAAAACTTTTACGAGGACAACACCGGACATCTGATCAAGACCACCAGCAGCGGACTCACGTCAGCGACGCTCTACCAATACAACTACCTCGGGCAGGTAAGCCGTTCCGGGCTCGACGTAAACGGTAACGGCACGCTCGATCTCTCGGGTAATGATCGGATCAGCGAAACGGAAACGTTTTTGGAGCCGTATCAGAACGCCTGGTGGTCGCGGACGGAAACCCGCAGTTACCTGAAAATCGGCTCCGGCACACCGACGCTCACCTCCATCGCCCGCACCCGGCTCACCGGGCACCCCATAAATCGCCTTTCCGAAACCCAAGCGGTCGATGCCGAAGGCAACGTCACGACGCAAGTGGTGGACGTGAACCGCTCGCTGCGCACGTCGACCGCGACGACGACCCGCACGGGTGTGGCGAACGCGATGGTGGAGACAACGGTCAATGGTTTTTCGACCGGCGTCACCGGTTTCGACCAGCTCGCGACGGCTAGGCACTACGATACGTTCTTGCGCCTGGATAAGGTGACCGATTCCCGCGCTAACGCCACGACGAGCCATTTCCTTTCCGGCACACGAATGGTGGATAGGGTGACGGACGCGGCCGGCTTCTATTCCACGACGCATTACGATGCTGTGGGCCGGGTGGATTACACCGCCGACCCCAAAGGGGCGATCACTCGCTATAGCTACAATCTCCGCGGCCAACTCGAGCACCAGTGGGGTAATGGCACGATGCCAGTCGCCTACGGCTACGACACGACCTACGGCCAACGCACGACGATGAGCACCTTCCGGGCCGGCTCCGGCTGGAGCAATAGAACGGGTGACCTGGGTAACACGGACAATCCATGGCCCGCGAATCCCGGCAACGCCGACACGACGACGTGGACCTACGATGGCCCCTCCGGCTTGCTCGTCTCGAAAAAGAGCGCGCCGACGGAGCTGTTCCCGAACGGCACCACGGTTAGACAGACTTACAACGCGCGCGGGCAGACCCTCACACGGACCCTCGCTCGCGACATTGTCACCACTTATGGTTACGACAATGCGACGGGCGAACTGTTGTCCCAGACCTATAGTAACGAGCCGTCGAATGCCATCACCCCGCCTGTATCCTACACCTATGGGCGGACCGGACAGGTCGAAGCGGTGTTGGACGGGACGGCGGCGAACGGGAACGACTGGCGCGATCTCGTCTACGATTCCAACAAACCGTGGCGGCTGACCGCGGAAGTAGAATCGAGTTTTTACGGCAGCCGCACGGTCACGCGGATGTATGACGAGACCGGCGTGATCGGTCGGGTCAAAGGCTTCCAACTAGGCGCGACGGCGGGCAACAACGCGGACCTGGAGCAGACCTTTGGGTTTACGACCGTGGGCTACTTCGATACGATCACGAGCAAGCGTAACGCCAACGAGGCGTCTTCCTCCCGAACCTTCCGTTATGCCTATCGCACCGATTCCGCGCTGCTCGCTGCGTTGTCGGTCGACGGAAATGCGTTCACGATCGCGCGGGAATACGACACCCAGCGCGACCTGATCAAGTCACTCGACGCGAAGGTGGGGGCGAACTCCCAGACGACCTACACCTATCAATACGACGCGGCCGGGCTGCGCACTTCCGTCGTGCAATCCGGTGCCGCCTTTGCGGATTATCACGACAGCAATGGCACGTTGCGCGTCTTTACCTACAACGACCGCGGCGAACTGACCGGCGACGTGGGCTACCTTGGCGCCACGGCCGATTCGGCGAAGGCGCTGCCGGGCCGGCACTATGGCTATGACTACGACAATGCCGGTAATCGCACGTGGTCGGACCGGACGGGTCATTTAAACTCCAACGGCCAGCTCGACATGGCCGACAACTACACGACCAATGCGGCCAACCAATACGTCACCCGGGAAAACAACACGCTGACGGTGTCTGGCACGGCTGACCCCGGGCCCAATTCCGATCCGAACAATCCCAACAATTTGAACAGTGGCGATGGCGCGGTGAGCGTTACAGGAGAGAATATCGTGCCGAAGCGCGCCAGCCGCCAAGGCTGGTATTGGAGCCTCGAATTGAACCTGCGGAACAACTACGGGCCGAGCCGTCCGCCAGCGGCGACGGACCCGACTCATCCGAATCCGTGGCGCGGGCCGCTCAACATCTTTGCGGTGCGCAAAGGCGCGGGCTCGGGCGGGGCCGACGCGTATCGGATCGAAACCCGCATGGCGGAGATCGCGGCCATGCTGCAAACCTTCGACTACGATGCCGACGGCAACCTCAAGACAGACGGCATCGTGGACTACGTTTACGATTCCGAGAATCGGCTCGTGGAAATGAAAACGACCACCATGGCCAAGGCGTGGAACTTCCCGGACCGTTCGATCAAGTTCAAGTATGACTACATGGGCCGTCGCGTGCAAAAGACGGTGGCCGATGCCGAGCAGGTGACCTCGACTAACCCTGCCGGGATAGTCTCCTCCCGCCGCTACCTCTACGACGGCTGGAACCTGATCGCGGAGTATAACGCGCCGAATGGCACGTCGATCGGTTCGTTGGTGCGTTCTTACACCTGGGGGCTCGACATCGCCCTCTCCATGTCCAATGCCGGAGGAGTGGGTGCGCTGTTGCAGATCGCCGATCATCCTACGGGGAAGACTTATCTGCCGACCTACGACGGTAACGGCAACATCGCGTCCTTGATCAACGCGGACTCAGGCGCGATTGCCGCCATCTACGAATACTCGCCCTTCGGCGAGCCCCTGCGCGCGCAGACGATCGACCCGACGATCGCGGACAATCCTTTCCGCTTCTCGACCAAGTTTACCGACCTAGAAACGGGATTGGTTTACTACGGCCACCGTTTCTACGATCCGAAAAACGGCCGTTTCATCAATCGCGACCCGATCCAAGAGGCCGGGGGTCTTAATCTCTACGGCTTTTGTGGTAACGATGGCGTCAACCGCTGGGATTACTTGGGGCACAATCCTAGCATGGAACAAATTCTGGCGGATGCGCCGAGTATTGGTTCGGAGTCAGATCCCTATTGGACTTCGAGCGTAACCATGGATGATGGGTCCGTTTACACCTATTATTTCAGGGCGCAATGCGACGGCCCGGGTTCCTATCATTGGGCGTTTGAAGACCGGTTTATGGAGTCCGGACCGACAAAGCAGAAGAAAACGTCCGATGCTTCACCAACACATGCAAACGATGGAAAAGGAATTGATCCGTTTAGCTACTCGGGTCTACCACTGTTCCCTGGGGCTGTGGTTACCAATCCAGACACTGGACAGAAGGTTATAGTTGTAGGCTCAGGAGGGGCTGACGAGAACGGTCAGCTGATCCAATACGGCGTCCCTCTTAATCAATATTTGCACGATCAAGCGGTAGCTAATTTAGCGGTTGCGACCGCCGCTGTTAATCAGAGCTTTAACGATCTTAATAATCTAAGCGACCTTGGAACTATTGGCTTGGAGATCGCAAAAGGCGCTGGACTCGCTTTGGCTGGTGCTGCGGTTACTGCGGTGATTGGTCCGGTCGGAGGCGCTATATTATTTGGGTTAGCAACAGGTGATGTGGTTACGACCTATTCTGATATGAACAACCACCCTGGAAATTATACCCAAGGAGATGTTATTAATTTCACGGCTGCAAATACTGCAGCGATCCTAACTGGCGTTGGAATTGATATCGCGTTATCAAGCAAGGGCGGCTCCTCTTCCGGATCGTCTAATTCAAATCAATCTTCTTCAAGTGCCTTAGCGCAAGCCAATGATACTCAAGCGGGGTTTTCTGCTCAAGATGTTAACCCGACGGGAGGAGAAATGAATTGCGTGAATTGCGCCGTGGCTATGGATGCAACATTGGCAGGTAACCCCGCAAGTGCATTGCCAGGAGGAGCGCAACCGATTTCTGTCTTGGGAACCGATTGGGTTCCGGTCTCGGGTCAAACTCAAGTCGAGAATATTTTACTGAAATCCGGGAATGGATCTCGTGGAATTGTATTTGGATCGGGCCCCGATGTCGGTCATGTTTGGAACGCTGTTAATCAAGGTGGAAAAATAAATTTTATTGACGCTCAAACGGGAGGTTCAGGGAATTCTAATTTTCAAAACTTTTCCGACTTTTTGTTTTTACCAACTAATTAAATAAATGATTTCTAGAACAGACGCTGATTATGCTGTTAAACGGTTCCTTTCAAAATTGGAAACTCCCGAATTGGAATTTTTGGTCATTAATGATAAAACTATAGAAAAGGCATTTGGATGGATATATTTTTATAACTCAAAGAAATTTTTAGAGACTGGTAATATTATATATCGTTTGGCTGGAAACGGGCCGATCGTTGTCGACAAGGAGACTGGAGCCATCATACCGCTAGGAACAAATAAACCTGTGGCGACGTTGATTGAAGAGTATGAAAAAAACTGGAAGGGCACGCCGTAGCCTAATTTGGCCGCTCGTGCTGTATGTGAAGGGCTGAAGCCGGCGCTACTGAGTCGGTATGAACCGGCAGGATAGATAACACTTTAACCGTAAGCGTCGTCCCGAGTGCCCGCTTGACCAGATCGCAACTACGAGACCAACGATGGAGCGGATCGTAACTATGAGAGCGACGATGCGGCCGCGGTCCGCGGTTTCCACTGCGATGGCAGCAGCGGATGCAGGTCGTCGGCCGTCGTCATGGCCGGCAAGCGACCGAGCACATCGCGCAGATAGGCGTGTGGCTCGTGGCCGAAGCCGGAAAAGGTATGAACCGGCAGGATAGGTAACACTTTAACCGGGGTGATGGGTTACACATACGGCAGAGATGCCGTGGAACCAAGTAACCCAAATGGAAGAGATGATTAGTTTTGTGGCGCTCGCGCACAGCGGGCGTTTTACCGTTACCGATCTTTGCGAGCAGTTCGGCATCAGCCGCAAGACCGGCTACAAGCACCTTGAACGTTACGCTGCGGGCGGGCTGAAGGACTTGGCGCCGCGCAGTCACCGGCCGCACTCGTTTCCGCGGCGCACCGACGCCGAGGTCGAAGCACTCATCCTGGCGGAGCGGTAGCGGCACCGACGACGGAGCCGAGGAAGTGCGCCGCGTGCGCTGGCAAGAAAACCTGGATGTGCTACTGGAGGCATCGCGGCATGGACTCGGAACGACACGTTGAAATCGGCGGCTAGGAAAGTGGCATTGGCCGCAAGGATGAAGGCAATCTGCGATGTGCAGAACGATTGGCTGGCGGGCCAATTGGACATGGGTTCGGGGGTTATGTCAGCAAACATACCGGCTGGCTGCGGACGGCGGCAGCAGCGAATAGTCACCATCCCGAGCGAGAACTTCTGGCAAAGCTTGAAAAGGTAAAGGGAAAGAGTCCTCAAGAAGATCCCGTGGGCAGGAAACGTCGGGAGCAGTTCCCTTGAGAAACGTTCTGATCATTACCCATCGACAAAAAAGCCGCACCGGAATCCGGTGCGGCTGCTAAGCAAGACTACCACGCTTAAGCGGCGAGTTGTTCATGCTTGGGTTCGGAACCAGCCGGAGCTGCTCCTGACACCGAGTGAGCCGCCGCCGCCGTAGCGTGCTGCGTCTCGAGGGGCGGTTGCGCCCTCACGCCCGGGGCGTGCACGAGTTGTCGGGCTGCGCGATAGTTCGCGTAGAACTCCGGACTCGTGTTGCGCAGGGCAAACACCAGCGGATCGATGTGGATCTCCAGCAGCATGTCGGCCGCGGTAAACGCCTTGGCCATCGACTCGGTCGCGGCCTTTTTCAAGGCCACGATGTTGCGCGGTTGGCTGAGCGCCGTCCGTGCCGTGTCGATTTTCGTCTGCAGGTCCGCCAACGTCGCGGCGGTTACACCGTAGTTGGCGAGCTGCGTCACGTAGGGCGCCGCCGCATCGTGGACTTGCTGAGCAAGCACGAGCCGGCGCGTCAGCCGCAGACGGCTAAAGTCCGTTGCGGTAATCTGCACGGCGGAGGTGAGAGCCTCGATTTGCTGTTCGTGGGCGTAGCTCCTGGCGAAGCCCGCCAGCTCCAACGCGGCGTGCACCGTCTCTTGAATGAGCCGATTGCGATTGGCCATCGGCCCGGTGGTCGGCCGGATCTGCGCGAGATCCAGCTCGTCGATCGCGGCGATCTGCCCGCTGAATGCGGTCAGTTTCGCCGGCAGCGGAGTAACTCCGCTCGTTTCAGTGGTCGTTTGTAACAACGCCTGCACGGCGCGATACATCGACAGTTTATTTATTTGCACCTTGTTCATACTATTTTGGTTTTATCTTTTTTGTTCTTCGAACCAGGACATCCGGCTCGAAAGGGTTATGCGGCGAGGGCGCGCTTTTCTTTGCGCGCCCCACGCGATGCCGGGACGGACGCCTGTGGCGCTGGGTCTCGGAAAGGAAAGTTGAGATGCCGTGAGTAAACCGGCGCCGTTTCAACCATGGCCCACTCCAACTGCATTTCCTGCAAGGCGGAGCGCGACACGTTCCAGACGCCGTAATTTCTGCGAGTTTTTGTCAGGTTCATGCCCACAATTCTGCCACGGTTGGTATGACATCAGTTGGCATACCCCTAAGATCCTCTCCGATTTATGACACAGCGGGTGGCGGACTGGGGAAGGGCAACAGGTAGACGCAGAGGGAGAGGAGGCACTCGAAAGCGCGAAAGGTGGGAGGCGCGAACCAGAATCCTGGTTTGGGACGCTTTTTGTAAGCCGCTTACTTCGAATCGGTAGAGCTATTCGCCGATTTCGCGAAGCCTTCCGCGGAAATTTTGCAGCGTTCGGCGATAATTTTGCGCGCTTCGCGATGAAATTGAAGTGCTTCGCGGCGAACTCGACGACCTTTGCGGAATTTTTTCACTCCATGGCGATCCGAGTTTGCTCGCCGCGGAGAATTTTCAGGACTCCGCGAATCATTCGATGCTCTTCGCGGGATGCTTGGTGGTCTTCGCGAAACGCTTCAACTCCTTCGCGTTTCTTTCGCACCCTTTGTTTTACCCTCGATGCGAGTTGTTTTGCTCGTGATACGCTCTGTTTTCACCTCGATCCGATTCGTTCTGAAATCGATGTTCTTCATTCGACTATCGATTCGTTTTGATCGCTCATCCCAGGCGTTTTCTTGCCTACGGCTCCTTCTGGTCCTCTGACCATCAGCCATTCAGCCGCCCCGCCTCCACTTTTTCCGCGTGAGCCCGTAAAAACCGATTGGGTTTGGCCACTCACGTAATTTGCCCGTCGGCAGCCAGCCATCAGCCCGCCCGTCGTCTGCGATGTGTTAGCCTGAATCGATCACACTCAAAGGTGTGATCGATTCACCCTGTCGGGCCGACTTCGTCGGGGTTAACCGCGACACGTCGCCTTTCCACCCGGAGACCGAGTGGAAAGCGGATGCGGCAAGAAGGAAAAATTGTGGTGCACCCGGGTTAGCGGTCACGTCCGCCATCCGTGCATCGTGGGCTACTGGCTAATCATTACGACTTCGGTGGGGGCAGTGTGAGCGCGGGTGCCGTCGTTCTTTTCGCGGCTGACGGCGAATTTGGCGACGGCGGCGACGGGCGACGAAGGCTTGAAGGTTGCGCGGGCCTGGCCGTCGGCGCTTACGTTGAAGACGCCGGCGCTCACCGGAGCTTTTTTATCTTCGATCACCCAGAGTTCGAGCGTTTGGCCGAGGGGTGGGGGAGGCATTTTTTCCAAGGTGAAAACGCCTTCTTGTTTTTGCGGGTTCCACACGGCCACGGCGAGGGCTTGCGGCGCGTTGTTCAGCATCGAGGCGAGGGTGGCGATTTTGAAGTTGGCGAGGTCGGTCTGCCCTTTGAAGTCGCGGTCGAGGGCGGCGAGTTGCTCGCGCGTGCCGGCGAGGAGACGCTCGACGTCGGCGGCGTGGATCGTGGCGGTGGCGAGTTCGCGGCGGAGTTGGGTTTCGCGCTCGGCGGCGGCACGGGTGTCGCGGTCGGCCGCGGCGATTTTTTCCGTGGTGGTGGAGAGCTGCCGGTCCAAGTCGGCGAGCTGACGTTGGGCGAGCAGTTGTTCGGCTTCGAGTTCGTTACGGGCGGATTTGAGCGCGACGTCGGCGAGTGTTTGTTGGGCGCGCAAGAGTTGGGTTTCGGTGCGGCCGGTAAAATAAAGCTGCCCGAGCCAGGCGGCGAGCAGGGCAAAGCAAGCGGCGACGGCCCACGGCACGGCCGTGCGGAAAACGGAGGCAGGGGGCCGAACGATGTTTTCGGTTGCTCGCAAAGGGGTGGGCAGGCGGTCGATCGATTCGAACACGCGGCTTTTCAACGTTGCGGGCAGTTCGACGGACGGCGAGGCGTGCGCGAGACGTGCCGAAGTTTCGCGGAGCTCGCGCACGAGCGCCTGCAAAGCGGGATCGCGGGCGAGCGTCGTTTCGAACTGCGCGCGTTCCACGCCCTCGAGGAGGTCGAGCGCGTAGAGCGAGGCGAGTTCTTCCTGACGTTCGTCGATCATAACCGGCGCGCGAGCGAGTCGCGCAGTTTGAGGAGGCCGCGGCGGATGCGTGCTTTCACGGTGCCGAGAGGCTCCTGAAGTTTTTGAGCGATTTGCTCCTGCGTCAAACCGCCGAAGAACGCGAGTTCGAGCGCACGCTGCTGCTCGAGTGGAAGCGTGGCGACCGCGGCGCGGACGGCGCGGGCATCGTCGCCGAGTGCGGCACTGTCGTTGGCGGGAGAGGCGGGAGCATCTTCGTGGTAGCCGAGATCGGCCGGCGCGGAATCCGCGAGGAGCGCAGCGCGGCGGCGGCGCATGCGCAGGCGGTCGATCGCGCGATTGCGCACGAGCGTCACGGCCCAGGAAAACGCGCTGCCGCGGCTCGCTTCGAACGTGGCGGCCTTTTCCCAGAGCGCGACAAACGTGTCGTGCACGAGATCCTGCGCCTCGGTGGAATCGTGCACGATGCGCAGCGCCGTCGCGTAGAGCGGCCGCGAAAAACGATCGTAGAGTTCGGCGAAGGCCTGCTTGTCGCCTTGCGCCACGCGTTGCATGAGCCGGGTGTCGGCGGCCTCGCGTTCGTCGGGGGGTGGAGCGGAGCCGAGCGACGTCATATGCGCGTGGGCGAGCCGCGATCGCGGCCGCGGAGGTTCCTCAGGCTCCGACTGGGCCACGGCGCTCGCCAGCGTCGGATAGGGCAGGGAGGAGACGAAGGACATTTCCCAATCATACGCGTGAGACGGAAAAGGAGATGCGCGAGTTTGGGCGGCGGTCAGAGCACGGCGAGCCCGATCAGGCCGAGCACAATCAGCAAGGCGAGGATGGAGAGGATCTGTTTTTCGCGCGCGGTGACGGACAAGGGCATGAGATGAAGCGGAAAAATCAGCGCGACCCGGACTTCGCCGGCAGGGTCGGGTCGCCGAAGCGTTCGATCAACGCGTAAGTGACCTCGAGCGGAAGCGGCAGGATGGGCAGGATACTCGTGATCCGCCGCTCGGCGGTTTTGCCCTGGAAAAAAGCTTCGACCACGCTGAGCGCGATGAAAGGGGTGGAGGAGCCTTGCTTCAACTGCGCGGTGAGGGCGTGGAGTCGGTCGTAGTCGCCGACGGCGCCGGCGGTGCAGAGCAAGGAAAACCACACGCCGGCGTTGTCGGAGTTGAGCGGGCCGGCTTCGCTCTGGGCTTTGTTGCAGAGTCGCTCGAAAAGGTCGCGATCGGGATGGCGGATGAGGTGCGCGCAAAGCACTTTGGCGTTCGGCAGGTTGAAGCGCGGGGCGAGGAGCAGGTCGGCTTCCTTGCGGAGCGACTGTGCCAGATTCGCCGAGGCGAACGCTTCGAGGCGAAGCGTGATGCGCGCTTCCTCATCGATCACGCGGCGGTTGAGATCGATCAGGTCGATCGCGGCGAGCGGCTCCCGGAGTTTCACGAGCGTTTCCGCGCGGTAATAGATCGTGAAGGGCGGAGCATCGGCGGGCCAAGGCCGGTCGAGGGCGGCGCGGGCTTCGCGGAGCTGGCCGTTGCGCAATCGAAGCTCGACGTCGAGCAGGCGGTGCCAGATCGCAGCGGCAGGGGAGTTATCGGCCAGCAGCGTTTGCAGCGGTTTGCTGTTACCGCTGCGCTGCGTGGCGAAGAGCAGCGCGCGCAGCCATACCTGGGCGTGCGCGGGATCGGCGAGTAGTTCGTCGCTGGCGAGCGTGCCGATTTTTTCGAAGTTGCCGCGAGCGAGCAGCGCGAGATGCCAGTCCCACGCGGTGGCGTCGCGCAGCTTGGGATGATCACGCATGAGCTGGGCGAAAATCTCGTCGGAGCGGGCGGCTTGGCCAACCTGGAAATTTTTCGCGAGCGTGAGGCCGATGGCGTAGTTGTGCGGGTCGAACTCGTAAGCGTTGGCGAGATAAAGCAAACCCTCGCTGGTGTGACCCGCGGTGAAGGCTTTTTGCGAGCGTTCGAAGAACAGCCATGCCCGCGCATACGTGAGTCGCGGCCACAAGTGCGGCAGCGCGACCTCGGCGATGCTAACGGGATATCCGACGCTGCGGAAAAAACTGAATACAATCACGACGCCCGCCAGATAAAGCGCTCCGAACGTGCTGCCGTAGTAGCCGAAGGCGCGGCCCCAAAACGGACGCACGTCGGCCGTGTCGGCGGAGCAGCGGAGACCGTCCTTCGTCTCGACCAGCAGCGGGCACACGCGACGGAAGCGTGCGGGTTTTTGCCAGAGCAGACAGGCGTCGCAGCGGGTTTCGAAAGCGCGGCCGGAATCGCTGGGGCTTTGACACGGGCAAGCCGAACGGCCGCGTCGAAGTTGAAACCAGGATTTGCGGATATTCCAGTAGAGGAGCCCCCAGAAGAGGCGAAAAGTGTCGGCGAGCCGGCCCAGCACGGAACGACGCTATGTGGGTGGGGAGGGGCGGCAAACCGATTTGTGCTGCACATCGCCGGAGGGAACCTTCGCGCGTGCGGGGCGTCTGGCTCGCGTTCCCATGAAGCCCATCGTCAAATCCCTCCTTTTCGCGGTGGCACTAACCGCCGCCTGGTTCGGCGCCACGGCCCGCGCGGTCGAGAGCGGCAAAGCCGCGCCCGATTTTGCGTTTACGGATATTGCCGGGAAATCGCACAAGCTGTCGGACTTCAAGGGCCGGACCGTGGTCCTCGAATGGGTCAATCCCGAATGCCCGATCGCGAAAAAGCACTACGAGAGTGGCAACATGAAAAGCACGCAGCAGGCCGCGCTGGCGGATGGGGCAGTGTGGATCTCGATCAACTCGGCCGGGTATGAAGGCGCGCAGGGAAATTACGACAACGCCGAGGCCGCGGCCTGGTTGAAGAAAATGGGTTTCCAGCCGACGGCGTATGTGCGCGATCTCGATGGCAAGATCGGCCATCTCTACCACGCGACGAACACGCCGCATATGTTTGTGATCAATAAGGAGGGCGTGCTGGTCTACCAAGGCGCGATCGATTCGGGCGATGGCAGCGATATTGCGACGGCGAAGAATTACGTGAAGGCGGCACTCGCGGCGTTGAAGGCGGGCAAGCCGATCGAGAAGGCCGCGACCAAGGCTTACGGCTGCGCGATCAAATACGGCGGGAGCTGATCTGGTCGGACGGAAGGCAGCTGCCAATCGCGTGAGTCGGCACGAATTACGTCCGGCTTTTTTCGTGACTGTAGCGGGCTGAATGAACGACAGTGCGGCGTGAGTGGATCGATTTCCTCCCCCGCGCATCCGCAGCCGACTTATAGCTGGGGTTCATTTTTCACCTTGATCAAGCGGCATGGCTTCACGCCGGGCACGATCCTCGACGTCGGGGCGAACCACGGCAATTGGACGCGCGAGGCGCTGGGCTATTTTCCGGATGCGCGCTTCATCCTGGTGGAGCCGCAGGATCATTTGAAGGCGCACGTGCAGGACCTCATGACGGCGCGGCCGGGGCGGATGAAATGGTTTGGGGTCGGCGCGAGCGATCGGCCCGGGCGCTTGCCGTTAACGATCGCGCCACAAGACGTGAGCAGCAATTTCGGACTCACGCCGGAGCAGGCCACGGCGCTTGGCTATCAACACGCGTATGTCGATGTGCGCACGGTCAACGACCTCGTCGCGGAAACAGGCTGGCCGATTCCCGAGATGGTGAAGATCGATGCCGAAGGCTTCGATTTGAAAGCGCTGGCGGGCGCCTCGAATCTCATCGGCAAAACGGATATTTTTTTCCTCGAGGCGGCGGTCTGTGCGGGCGGGATCGAAAATACGATGGTCGCCGTGATCGCGAAGATGAATGAGCTCGGCTATCGGATGATCGACATCACCGACATCAATCGCAGCCCGAAGCACGGTGTGCTGTGGCTGTGCGAGCTGGCGTTCATGCGGAATGGTTGTCCGCTGCTGGATAAGATCAGCACGTATCAGTGAGGTGGTTGGGCCTGAGTGAGGGCGAGACGTTCGCCTGGGCCTCGGCTCACCGGGGACGGTTCGCCCTACCGAATCAACTAGATTACACCTTCACGGCAAAGAGCTCGGGGTGCATCGTGCCCTCGGCAACTTTGTTCACGGTGCCGGTCATCATAATCGAGAAGTTGTCGCCGATCTCGATGCCGATCTGACCGCCGGGCATATGCACGGTGATGTTGCGGTCGACGAGGCCAAGTTTGTGCGCGACCGCGGCGGCGGCGCTCGAACTGCTGCCCGAGGCGAGCGTGTAGCCGGCGCCGCGCTCCCAGATTTCGATGCGGATATTGGCGCGGTCGAGAACTTGGAGGAATTGGACGTTGGTCTTGCGCGGGAAATTCGGGTGCGTTTCGAGGTGCGGGCCGTATTTGTGCGCGAGCTCGGGCGAGACCTCGGCGAGCGGCAGCACGCAGTGCGGATTGCCGATGGTGGCGGCGCAGTAGGTGAACTCGCGGTCGAGGATCTTGATTTTCTCGTTGAGGACGTCGCGTGGCGCGCCGGCGAGATTCACGGGTATCTTCGCGCTGTCGAAGCTCACGTTGCCCATCGCGACCGTGATGAGCCGGCCGTTGTCCTTGATGATGGACTGCACGTGGCCGCCGGGAGTCTCAACGGTGAACGACGGGCTTTTGACCAGCTTCTGATCCCAGAGATAACGCGAGAAGATGCGCAAGCCGTTGCCAGATTTTTCGGCCTCGGAGCCGTCAGGATTGAAGATGCGCAGGCCGAACTCGCTCTTTTGCGACGGAAGCGGGCCCCAGAGAATACCGTCGGAGCCGACGCCGAAATTGCGATGACACACGACGCGGATCTGGTCGACGGTCGGCGCAGGTTTCCAATTCGGGAAATCGCGTGGATCGCAGACGATGTAGTCGTTACCGAGGGCGTGGTATTTGTGGAAGCGCATGGACGAAGAAAAGTAGTGAGTAGCGAGTAGCGGGTAGCGAGTAGAAAACAGCCGAGTGGCGACGCAGTCGCCGTGGATCGTTGGCGATAACTGTCGCTCACCGCAGAAAGGCGAAGGCCTCGCGCAGGACTGGTTTGCCGCCGGTTTCGATGTTTTGGCCGTGGCCGGCGATGATGCGATCGAAGTCCCAACCGAGAATCCGATCCAGCGAGCGCCGGACAGCGGCGCGATCACGCATCATCCTTTTGCAGAAACCACTTGGCGCCAGCCGGCCGTAGCCGCCGTTCACTTTCATGATGAGCTTCAGTAACCAGTGCGTGTCGGGGCCGAAGTTGAAGGCTAGATCGGCGATGATAAGACTGCGGCTGGGACGGTGCAGAAAAACGATTTCGTTCAGGCGGGGCATGCCGGCGACGAGGTGCTGGTCGATCGCGTCCCGCCAATCGGCGAGCGGCGTGTCGGACAGCGGTTCGGCGGCGAACCGAATATCGGGACGATCGCGCGCGAGGCCGGGCGCGCCGTGGAAAGTGGCGGACGGATATTCGGCCTGAAATTCTTTCAGGCATTCGTCGTGAAATCGATTTGGGCCGATCACATGTCGAACCTCGCCAAGTTGGGCGACTGCCGCGCGGAGCGCCGGTGTCCATGGAATGGGCGAATGAACCCAAAGGCCGCCGCGTGGCAGCCGGACCACGACGAGCTGCCGGCCGACCCACATGCCCAATGCGCGGTAAGGCACCGCGCACACGAAAAGATCCGGGTGAAGTTGAGTAAGCATGAGCGACCGCAGAGACGCTGGCTCTCAATCGGGGTTTACCGCACAGCAAATTATTTTGCGGCGGCGGAAGCGGGCTGGGACGCGTAACCGAAAAGACTGCGCTTCTTGATCGCGGCGGCGACCGAGGTGGGAACCATCTGCTCCCACGCGGAATCGTTTTCCTTGATGCGGCGCAGCACGTCGCGCGAAAAGATGCCGAGGATATCGCGGTCGAAGCCCACGATGCAGTCGATGTAGTGGTTCTCGAGCAGGTGCGCGTAAAGATTGCTGAGGTGATCGGAGACGTGGACGTTCTTGGCGGTGATGAGAACGTTGGCGGCAAACGCGTGGCCTGCGACCGACCCGTGCGTGGGCGCCCCGCCCGTGTTGAGGTATTTGTCGTAAGCCTCCTGGCGCATCGGATAAATGTAGAGCTTCACCGCGTGCCTGAACATGCGGCCAAAGGATTCAAGGATGCCGCCTTCGAGGTGCTCGTAATACTTCTCGTTGAAGATCTCGAGGAGGTTGTTGATGCCCATCGAGACGCCGATCATTTCCTTCGTATAGCGGCGGAAGTAGGTCGTGAGCCGGTAATATTCGGAGTAGTTCGAGATGATCGAAGTGAAGCCGAGTTCGCCGAGCAGATCGACACGCGAGAGAAAGTCCTGCGCGTCGAGCGCACCCGCGGCGAGCAGGTTGTTCATCGTGATCTCCATGAGCACGACGACGTCCTTGCCTTTCACGGCGGGTTCCTGAACGAACTGCGCGGTGGCGCAGTTAAGCATGTCGACGTTCACGTGCGTGACGGGACGGAAACTGCCGCGCTCGACGAGAATCGCTTTTTTATAGAGCACCTCCGACGGCTGCAGCACGTCGCCTTTCGGGCCGAACATGACCGCGTTGGTGAGGCCGTATTGGACGAGATAAAGCGACATCAGGCGATTATCGACGTCGGCGAAGGCCGGGCCGCTAAACCTCACGATGTCCACTTCCATGCGGGTAGTGCCGACATGGTCGACGAGCGATTCGATGAAGCGTTTCGGGTCGTCGCGGTAGTAAAAGGCGCCGTAGATCAGATTCGTGCCGACGATGCCGAGAGCCTCCTGCTGGAGCACGGCTTCCTTGTCCCACATGCGGACGTGGAGCATGATTTCGCTGGGCGCGCCGCCGGGCTCGATCTGAAAGCGAATGCCCATCCAGCCGTGCGCGTCGTTGTTGCCCTTGTAACTTTTGGTGGCGACGGTGTCGGCGAAGGCGAAAAAAGTGGTGCGGTCGCCCCGTTGTGCGGCGAGACGTTCGAGCAGGAGTTGATACTCGTGATCGAGCATGAGGCCGAGACGTTCGCGCGAGACGTAGCGGGGAGCTTTGCCGTAGATGGCATCGCTGAAGGCCATGTCGTAGGCGGAAATCGTCTTCGCGATCGTGCCCGCGGCGCCGCCGGCTTGGAAAAATACCCGCGCCACTTCCTGACCGGCGCCGATTTCTGCAAACGTGCCGTATTTGCGCTCGTCGAGATTGATCGTGAGCGCCTTGCGGTTGGTGGTGAGGAGTTCTTTTTGCTCGCTCATGCGGCGGGAAATATGAGGGTGCGGCGAGCCAGCGCAACTGTTCGTGCGCGGAGTCGTGGGCTTGATGACCTAATCGTCACAACCCCTCCTCGTTTGAGACGTAATGACTTTTCGGAAACCGCCTTTCGACTGGAGGAATGGCCGAAACCGGGTAGCGTGGCCGGCTCTCCATGAAGAATTTTTTCACGTCGATGCTGGGCGCCCTCGTGGCGCTCATAGTTTTTACCGGCGGCTGTGTGGTGCTGGCGATCGGTTTTGTCGCGGCGATGGCCGCGATGGGGGGCGGCGAAAAAGCTACGCCGGACTTCGAGCGCGGGTCGTATCTCGTGTTCGATTTATCGACGGGCATCCAGGATGCGCCCGAGGCGGTCGACTTGGGGCCGCTTTCCTCGAATCGAGGCACACTGCAATTGCGGACGATCACGCATGCGCTGCATGCGGCGGCGAAGGACGATCGCATCGTCGGTATTTTCATCACGGGCGATATCGACGCGTCGGCCTTTGCCTCCGGTTATGCGGCGCTGAAGGAAGTGCGCGCGGCGCTCAACGATTTCAAAGCGGCGGGGAAACCCATCACGGCCTATCTCACGTATGCGACGACGCGGAGCTATTACCTCGCGTCGGCCGCGAGCGACCTGGCGATGGATCCCTACGGCGTGATTCTAATGCCAGGCTTGGCGAGTCAGCCGATGTTTTACGCGGGAGCGTTCGAGAAATACGGCGTCAATGTGCAGGTGACGCGCGTGGGGAAATACAAGGCGGCGGTCGAACCCTTCACGCGCCGCGATATGAGTCCGGAAAATCGCGAGGAGGTGCAGCGGTTGCTGAACGACATTTGGACGAACCTGCTCGCGGATGTCGGGCCGAGTCGCGGCCTCACGCCGGAAAAACTCCAAGCCACAGTCGACGCCGAGGGACTCGTGCAAGCCAAGGCGGCGCTGGCGGCGAAGCTGGTCGATCGCGTGGTGTATCGGGATGAGATTTACGACGGCTTGAAGGCGAAGACCGGGCGGACGGGGTCGAAGCAGCCGTTCAAGCAAGTGACGCTCGCCGACTACGCGAAGATCGCGAAAGACATCGTCGATAAACCAGCGGCCTCGAGCAGTGTCGCAACGACGTCGCTGGGTGGGAAGGGACGGATCGCGGTCGTTTACGCCGAGGGTGACATCGTCGACGGCGAGGGCGAAACGGGTGAGATCGGCAGCACGAAGTTTTCGCGCGAGTTACGGAAACTGCGGCAGGACGAGAACGTGAAAGCCGTGGTGCTGCGCGTGAACAGCCCGGGAGGCAGCGCGACGGCGTCCGAAGTGATCCAACGCGAAGTGCGGCTGATTAAAAAAGTGAAGCCGATAGTCGTCTCGATGGGCTCGTATGCCGCCTCGGGCGGCTACTGGATTTCGACTTACGGCGATCGTATTTTCGCGGAGCCGACGACGATCACGGGTTCGATCGGCGTGTTTGGAATCCAGTTCGATGTGAAGAAACTCGCGAACGATTTTGGCATCACCTTCGACAGCGTGAAGACGGGGAAATTTGCCGATGCGTTGACGGTTTCGCGGCCGAAGACGCCGGAAGAACTCGCGGTGTTTCAGCGGATGGTGGACTGGATCTACGGCGAGTTCATCGCGAAGGTCTCCGAGTCGCGGAAGCTGAAACGCGAAACGGTCGAGGAGATTGCCCAAGGTCGCGTGTGGTCCGGGGCGGAAGCGAAAAACCTCGGGCTCGTCGACGAGCTCGGCGGGTTGGATGCCGCGGTCGCTTACGCAGCGCAGAAGGCGGGGCTGGGCGACAACTACCGGATCGTGGAATACCCGCGACAAAAGGAGCTACTGGAAGCGATCCAGGAATTGATCGAAAAAGCGGCGCCGAGCCGGGCGCAATCGACCGGACTTACGGGGAAGATCGTGCAGCGCATCGAGAGCGAATTGAAAGTGCTGCGGTCGTTCAACGATCCGCAAGGCATCTATGCCCGGTTGCCGCTCGATCTCGCGATTCACTGAGTGCGGTTTGGCCTTGGCGTCGCGGAAGAACTACCGCCACATCGCACCGTGAATCAAAACACCACTTTGACCCGGGATTGCCCGGCGACAGCCATCCCCGCCGGCGACGAGGTGATGCTCACTGCGGGTGAATCGGTCTTCGTCGCCCAAACGCTCGGGGGCAACGTGACGGTCCGGACGGATCGCGGGCTATTCCGGATCGCGCGAGAAAACGCCGACGCGGTGGCCGGCTACTCGGCCGAACCTGATGCGGCGCACGAGGCAGGGGCGGCCGCGGACTTTAGCGAACAGGCGGTGTGGGAGGTGTTGAAGACGTGTTTCGATCCGGAAATTCCGGTTAACATTGTCGATCTTGGATTGATCTACGATCTGGCGATCGAGCCCACTCCGGCGGGCGGACACGCCGTGGAGGTGAAGATGACGCTCACCGCGCCTGGCTGTGGGATGGGTCCCGTGATCGCGGAAGACGCGCGGAAAAAAATCGCGACGCTGCCAACGGTGGAGTCGGCGAAGGTAAGTATCGTGTGGGACCCGCAGTGGACGCCCCAGATGATTTCGCCGACGGGGCGTAAGGTGCTGGGCCTGGAGTAGTGCGAAGCTCCGAAGTAGCGCGGCTTCAGCCAGCGCGGGTCGTTTGACTGGAAGAGATTCGAACGAAGAGGGCAGGCTGAAGCTCACCGCTTCACGCGGTGATCGTGTCGAGCGAGCAACCGTCGGGAACGGCGGCGGGCGTTTCGCAGTTCGGCCGGGCGACGACGCCAGGATACGGTTCGGGCGAAAATTCGCGTCCGGGCTCGCCGAGGAGATGACGATCGCAAACGGCGAAGAGCTCCGCCTCGGTCTCGGTCCGACGCATGTCGTGCAGAAAAGCGCCGTCCGGATCGACGCTCTGGCCGACGAAGTTGAGGTATTTCTTCATCTTGTTGACATGATATCGCTCGAGCAGCCCGGGCTGCGTCGTAGCGCGATACAGCCGTTCGACATACTCGCGCACGTCGCAGAGCGTGATCGCACGAGGCGTGCGGCCAGCGAAGCGGTCGCGACATTGCGCGAAAATCCACGGATTACGAATGGCGTGACGACCGATCATTACGCCGGCGGCGCGCGTTTCGGCGAGAACGGTGGCGGCGCGCGACGCGGAGGTGACGTTGCCGTTGGCGAGGACGGGGCAGCAGGCGCGCGCCACGGCCTGAGCGATGAAGTCGTAGTGGACTTCGCTGCGATACATTTCCTTCACCGTGCGACCATGGACGCTTAAGAGGTCGACGCGGTGTTCGTTGACGAGATCGAGGAGGCGATCGAAGTGCGCGGTGCTGTCGAAGCCGATCCGCATCTTGACCGTGAAGAGACCGGGAACGGCGGCGCGCAACGCCGCGAGGATTTCACCGACGCGCTCGGGATCGCGCAGCAGACCACCGCCGACGTTTTTCTTGTAAACTTTCGGCGCCGGGCAACCGAGGTTGAGATCGATGCCAGCAACGGGATGGCGAAGCAGGTCGGCGACCGTGCGCGTAAGGTGGTCGATATCCTCGCCGATGAGTTGGGCGAAAACCGGTCGGCCGGTGGTGTTTTCGTCGATGGAGCGGAGGATGTGTTTCTCCGGACGCGATTGGGCATGGACGCGGAAAAACTCCGTGAAGAAATAATCGGGCGCGCCGTAGTGGGCGATTACGCCCATGAACGCGAGATCGGTCACATCCTGCATCGGCGCGAGGGCCGTGCGCGGCTGGCCAGGGACGTGGCCGTCAGGAAGAGAAGTGCGGCCCTTTGCGGGAGCCAACGGGGCAGGGAGGCTCAAGGCTCCTCCCCGGACTCGCCTTCCTCGGACTGCTGCTTGAGCACGCGTTCCAGAATCTCGGTCATGTCCTCCACCGCATCGAAGACCGCGCGCGCGACGAAGATCGATCGTTTTTGTTGCAACGCGAGCACGATGGAATCGCTGGGCCGCGCGTCGACCTCGACGATTTTTTTGCCGAGCTCGTTTTCCATTTTGAGCAAGATGCGCGCGAAAAACGTGCCGTCGCGCGCGTCGTTGACCACCACGTGATCGATTTGCGCGCCGAGGCCGAGCAGCAGGCTGCCAATCAGATCATGCGTGAGCGGCCGGTCTTTTTTCACGCCGCTCAAGGTCATCTGGATGGCTTGGCCGACGGAGCTGTCGACGTAGATGACGAAGGTTTTGTCGTCGTTGCCGAGAAACACGGCGCAGCCGTTGGTGGTGGGCATAACCCCCTTGATGGACACGGCGACGACGTCTTTCTGCATGGCGCGAACTGTGCGGGAGGAGCCGAAAAGCGCAACCCTGCTTCGCCAAAGTTGTGCCATACCGTCCGCGCCGCGAGCGTCAGAAACCGAAAAGGCTGATGCCCCACGTGCGCGCCTGATCCAGCACGGCGCTTTTTTCGAGGATGATAACCTTGCCGGTTTCGAGCGCGGCGGCGGTGAGATGAGCTTCGCGCATGGTTTCGAGGGTGCGCAGGCCGAAGCAAGGCACGTCGAAACGCCAATCCTGACGGGTCTTCACCGTTTTCACGAACAAGGCGTCGTCGGTTTTGAAGCCGCCCGCGCGGCGAAGCATTTCGTCGGTGCCTTCGAAGGCCTCGACGGCGAGCACGGTGCCTTTGCGCACAACGCAACCCTGGCCGATGTCGAGCCGCGCGCACTCGCGAGCGATTTGTATGCCGTGTTGAAGGTATTCTTCGTCGATGGGAAAGCGGCGGCTCGTCATGCAGCCGGCGCTCGCGAGCTGGTCGTCGAGAAACGCGCGGGCGTCGAGGAGCGTGATATTGATGGCGGCGATTTCCTCGGCGATCGCACCAAAGATCGTCTCGGCATTCCGGCGCTTCAACGAGAGCAGGATCTTGGTCGCTTTGAGGTCGGGATGAAGGCCTTTGAACAAGCGGCGGGGAGTGATCTGGCCGGCCATCAGCGCGTAGCCTACCTTGAAATCGCGGAGAGCCTTGAGCATCGCGCCAAGCTGACCGACCTTGATGACGCGACGGTCGATTTCGGCGAAGGAAGCGACGAGGTCGGGGAGCGTTTCCTCTTCGAAGCCGATCAGCTTCACCGTGACGCCCGCGGCGCGCGCCGCTCGAGCAACAAGGACGGGATAGATTCCCTGTCCCGCGATCAACGCGAGGGAGCGGCGCGGGTCGAAGTTCGCCGGGATGAAAGCGGAAGTCACGGACACGGCGTTTACGCTGAAGACCCGAGGGGCGCGGCGAAAGACGGAAATTAGGGTGAGAAAAAGCCGCGCGGATGGCGCGGCTTGGGAAATGGAAAACTGGACTGCGACCTACTGTTGGGCGCCGTAATATTTTTTGTAGCTCCGGTAGTAGCGATAATTGGAATAATACTCGATGCGGCGCGGCGAGAGACCGTTGAGCACGATGCCGAGGACTTCGTTTTTACCGTTGCGGAGCTGGCGCATGAAAAGGCGGATGTGTTTCCGGTAGGCGCGATTGAAGCGGCACACGTAAACAACCTCGTCGATGCGCTCGGCAATCAGCAGCGAGTCGGTGACGGCGCCGAGCGGCGGCGAGTCGACGATGATGAGATCGAATTCGCGTTTGAGCCGTTCGAGCAACTGGCCGAAAAGGGGATGCTCGAGCAATTCGGTCGGGCTTTTCGACCGGCCGCCAGAGCTGAGCAGCGAGAGATTTTCGCCCACCTTCGTAATGCCGAGCAGGGGATGATTCGCGAGATCGCCCTCCAGCATCGCGCCGCTTTCGAACCAAGGCAGCAAACCCGCGCTGTTCTCCTGCTTGAAGTGACGATGTAACATCGGCCGGCGGAGATCGCAGTCAATCAACAGGGTCTTCTTCCCGTGCCGGGCGAACGCGCCTGCCACGTTGCAGGAAATCAGGGTCTTGCCCTCGCCGGGAATGGTGCTCGTGACCAGGATGGACTTCGGGAAATCCAGCTTCGAGTGGATTTTGATCGAGCTGTAGACGCTAAGGAACGCCTCCACGCCCGGCGACTCCTTGCCGTCGAGCAAGAGACGATATTTTTCCTCATCCTTCAGCGAGGCGAGGTCGGGAATGATGCCGAGAAGATTGGCGCCGATGAACGATTCGACGTCCCACGCGCTCTTGATGCGGTCATCGACGAAGCTGAGGCCGACCGCGACGCCCAGAAAGACGAGGACAAAAATGCCGACGCCGGTGCGCGTGATATCGCTCTTGTTCGGCGCAGTGGGGGTTGGGTTGGGCAGAGCCCGGTCGAGCGAGTGCACCGGCACTTTGTCGATGTTCTTGCGCGTTTGGACGTCGCTGCGGCGTTTGACGACGGAGTCATACTGCGACTTGAAGGTCTCGACTTCGCGCTGCATCCGGTCGAACTCGATCTTCAAGTCGCCGAGACGCAGCGATTCCTTTTCGTAACGGGCGCTATCCGCTTCGGCATTTTTCAGGGATTGGCGGGCCTCGTCCAGGCGGGCGCGGATTTCCGCGATCGTGGAATCGATCGCGCGATTGAGATCGGCTTCCATCGCGCTCTTTTTGTTCGCGAGATCGACCATGGTTGGATGCCGCTCGTAATACCGATCGGCGAGGAGGTTTTCCGTCTGCCGCAGCTCGATTAGCTTCGCCCGCAAACCGGCGACAGCTGGGTTGCCGGCAATTTCGGAGATCTCCAATAGATCTTTGTTTTCTGCTTTGTAAGTGTCGATTTGCCGCATCTTTTCTTCGTAGGCGCGGAGTCGCTGACTGGCCTCTTCACGGGCCGCGGCTGATTTCCGCACGCCGTCCGAAGCGATATTCAAGGCCCCTTCCATCGAAGGTAAGTTGTTTTTGATGACGAAGGCTTGCAGCGCTTTCGCGGCCTCGTCCCAGTCTTTGCGGAGTCGCTGCTCGGCGTCCTTCAACTGATCGATACCCTCGTCGGTCTTTCCGCCGGCCGTGTCATACTTGTAACCCATGTATTCCGTCAGATAGCGGTTGGCGACAAGCGCCGCGGCCTCCGGATCGTAATGGTTTACGTTGATTTCGATGATATAGCTGCTGCGTCGGGGGACCGGCACGACAGTGCCCAGGAGACTGGGCGGGGTTGCCTTCGCCGCGGCGCGCTCGAGGATCTTTTTTTCCTCGGGCGAGAACGATTCGATCACACGGCCTCGCACCTTGTTGCTTCTCAGCTCGTCGATGATCGTTCCGAGGTCGAACTCGCCACGGATGGATTGATCGACGACGCCCTGCGTCAGAACGACGGTATCGGGCTTCTCGAATTGCATCGTGGCCTGCGCCGAATAGGTCGGCGTCACCTGCAGCCTTTTATAGCAGTAGCCGACCGAAATCAGCAGCGCGAGCGGCAGCGCGATCCACAGCCGTTCGCGCAAGATGATGTAGTAGTCGCGGAGCGTGCGGCGCTCGACGACTTCGTCCTCTTGCGGAGCGGACGGTTGGGGCGGAGGCTTGGTGGTGAGATCGGCCATCGAAAAGCCTTTCCAGCACATTGGGATCCTAAGCTTAGAATTCCACGTGGACAAGTTGTCGCG
>JADMIO011367110.1_pt1 | contig 38482 bp, 31 predicted proteins | sample 8958161 | NCBI WGS metagenome assembly JADMIO01 (sample SAMN16585339, study PRJNA669376) | soil metagenome | isolation source: Crop rotation soil | place: USA: Cullars Rotation, Alabama | collected 2011 | reverse complement strand
GCGACAACTTGTCCACGTGGAATTCTAAGCTTAGGATCCCAATGTGCTGGAAAGGAACCCGGTGATCAATCCAAGTGAGATCCTCATCACACAAAAAGAAGATGACCTTGGAGGAATTGCCATTGCTGCAATGATTGAAGGTCAGCGTCCGCTATTAATAGAAGTGCAGGCATTGGTAACGCAATCTGTTTATGGAACTCCGCAGCGGACTGTTAGTGGATTTGATACAAGACGCCTGCAATTGCTTTTAGCCGTCTTAGAGAAGAGAGGTGGTTTCCATTTCGGCATCAAGGATGTTTTTCTCAACCTCGCTGGTGGATTGAAAGTGGAAGATCCGTCAATTGATCTTGCGGTATTGGCTGCGCTCCTTTCTTCTTACGAGGACTTTGCTATCCCTCATAATATTTGTTTTGCCGGCGAAGTTGGTTTGAGTGGAGAGATCAGGGCCGTGAACCGCATTGAACAACGTATTGCCGAAGCTGAGAAACTTGGTTTTAGTAAGATCATCGTTTCTAAGTACAATCAAAAAGGTTTAAACAAACAGAAATTCAATATTGAAATTATTACCATGGCAAGGGTAGATGAAATGTACCGCTACCTGTTCCAATAAAAACAATATGAAAGTTAGCTGAGCTGAAAGTGGAATTTCTTCTATGTTTCTATTTTCAAAATTGCTAATTTTCATATAACCAATGCCATTTCTAACTGACTTGAAAGAATCCTTTCTTCACCTTCTCTTTCCACATGTATGTGAAGGATGTGGAACTGACATTCTCAATCATGATCATTTTCTTTGTTTACAATGTCATTCGTCTTTGCCAAAAACCGATTTTCATCTTTATCCAAATAACCCGATAGAAAAGATTTTCTGGGGACGACTACCGCTCACCAACGCCACTGCACAATATTATTTTACCAAGGATTCGGCAATGCAACACCTCATGCATCAATTGAAATACCGTGGCAATAAAGAACTTGGCGTTTATTTAGGAAGATTGATGGGGCATGCATTAAGTCAGTCAAACCGCTTTCTATATGTCGATGCCTTAATCCCGTTACCATTATTTCCGGCCAAAGAAAGAAAACGTGGCTTTAATCAGGCCATGGTGTTATGCCAGGGCATTGCCGAAGTGCTGGAGAAACCTATTCTTAAAAACGTCGTCACCAGGACTTCTCATACCGAGAGCCAGACAAAAAAGAACCGGGTGCAAAGGTGGGAGAACATGGAAGGCCGCTTTGAGATTTCAGATAAAGAAGCAATAAAAGGCAAACACCTTCTGCTGGTAGATGATGTTGTAACAACTGGAGCAACACTGGAAGCCTGTGGCGCTGAACTCTTAGAAGTGGAAAATGTGCAATTGAGCGTAGCCACACTTTGTTTTTCCAGTCGCTGATGTATTTTTAGCCTCTTATGATGTGGCTGAGAACCCTTTTGTTGCTGACTGCTATCGTTCTTTTCTTTTTTTCCTGCCGCAAAGAAAGTTTCACATCAAGCAACGAGGCAAGACTAAGACCAAGTATTGACAGCCTGCATTTCGATACCGTCTTCACCACCACTGGTTCTGTTTCTCAATTCCTGAAAATCATCAATCCAAATAAAGAAGGGATAAAGATTTCATCTGTTCGTTTAGGCGGAGGTAACTCTTCTCCGTTCCGAATAAATGTTGATGGCATAACAGGTCCCGAAGTAAAGAATGCAGAGGTCCTCGGGGAAGACAGCATTTATATTTATGTAACAGTTACCATCAATCCATCAGCACAAAATCTCCCTTTCATTGTTAGAGATAGCATTGAGATCGCTTACAATGGCAATAAAAACTGGGTTCAACTGGATGCCTTTGGTCAAAACGCACATTTTTTTCGCAACCGGAATATTAAAAGCAATGAAACATGGAAGAATGATCTTCCTTACGTGATTTTAGGTTCACTAACAGTTGATACCACAGCAACGCTGACCATCGATAAAGGCTGCAAGGTTTTAATGCATGCAGATGCACCATTCATCATTAATGGTTCGTTGAAAGTGAACGGCGAAAAGTATGACAGCACAAGGGTGGTTTTTTCAGGTGACAGGTTGGATGAACCTTACCGAAACTTTCCCGCCTCGTACCCTGGTTTACTATTTACACCCAGCAGCAAGGATAACGTTCTTAGTTACGCCACTATTAAAAATGCTTACCAGGCAATTGTCGCCGTGAACCCGGCAACTTCGGGCACAAAACTTACCCTGAATGAAACCATCATCGACAACGCTTACGACATTGGTTTACTTGCGATCAACTCTTCTATCTATGCACGAAACCTCCTGATCTCCAACTGCGGCAAAAACCTTGTTCTTGTTGGCGGCGGCTCTTATGATTTCAGGCATTGCACCGTAGCTGCTTATTCCAATGCTTATATTCAGCATAAGGATCCAGTTCTTGCTTTGACCAACTACATAACGCAAGGCAATACGGCGGTATCGGCAAACCTCACAGCTAATTTTACCAATTGTATTTTTTGGGGCGAACAAAACGGTTTTGTCAACAACGAAGTGCTTATTGATACAAAAGGCCTGACCCCTTCCATTCTATTCAATAAAGTTCTGTGGCGCATGCAAACGACACCGGCAATGCCTGGCCTATCTATCAACGGCGCCATTAATCAACCGCCTGCTTTTGACAGCATCAACACTACAGAACGTTATTATAACTTTCGATTAAAGGCTAGTTCACCAGCGGTGAATGCAGGCGTGAACGCAGGAATCACGCTGGACCTTGATGGAAACAACCGCCCGGTTGGCTTGCCTGACCTTGGCGCTTATGAAAAGCAGTAACCCGAATTCTGCATCTTCAGGAAAATAGTTTGGAAGGTTCTCAACCTTCTTACCTTTATATGGTTCTATTATAAATTGCTTAAAAACTAAATCATGAAAACGCTCATAATCGCTTCCCTGCTTTCCGTGATGCTCTCCGGAGCTTCTTTGTACGATTTTAAAGTTGCCGGCCTTGACGGAAAACAGATTGACTTTTCTGCCTTTAAAGGAAAAAAAGTGCTTATCGTGAACACGGCGTCTAAGTGTGGTAACACACCTCAATATGCCGATCTTCAAAAGTTGTATGATAAGTACAAGAACAAACTGGTGATTGTAGGTTTTCCAGCCAACAATTTTGGAGAACAGGAACCGGGGTCCAATGAAGAAATCGGGGAATTCTGCAAGAAAAATTATGGCGTGACTTTTCCGATGGCCGAAAAAGTTTCGGTACGTGGAACTGATATTCACCCCATGTTCAAATGGCTGGTAGAGCAATCTGCGGACATGGCAAAAAAGGTTGAAGGAACTACAACGAAAGATATTCTTTACAAAAAATTCCTGCAGGACCCTGTGATCTGGAACTTCACTAAATTCCTGGTAGATGAAAAAGGAAACCTCGTAGCTGTGTTTCATAACAAGGTTAATCCAATGAGTGACGAGGTAACGAAATATCTGAACTAGTTGTCATTGAACCAGGATTTATTGGATGTGTAGGATGAATGCGATTAAATAGGATATTTGAGGCCGTCTAAAAAAGACGGCCTTTTTATTTAATCGCATTCATCCCGGTAAATCACAGTTGAAAGAGAGATGTTATTTCAAAACGTCATAGGTCAGAAGGAAGTCAAGCAGCATTTGGTAGAAATGGTTCAGCACAACCGCTTGAGCCATGCCTTGCTTTTTTTAGGAAAAGAAGGCAGCGGAGCCCTTTCGATTGCACTGGCGTTTGCACAATACATTAGCCTTTTACCGTCTGCCAGCTCCGCCCCAGAAGCTTCCTTGTTTGGCGAACCAATAGAAGTTAAACTTCCTTTCACCGCCGATGAAGCGGATGCATGGATGCAAAAGCAAAGTTCTTTTCCAAAGGCGGAACAGATGGTGCATCCTGATATACATTATTCTTACCCGGTTATTACAAAAAAAACCGGTACGCCTCCAATAAGTACCGATTACGCAGCCGAATGGCGGGAGTTCTTACAGCAATATCCCTACGGCAATGTTTACGACTGGCTTCAATTTATTGGCGCAGAAAACAAGCAGGGGAACATTACAGCGCAGGAATGCAACGATATAATCCGGAAACTGAATCTGAAAAGTTTTGAGAGCGGCTACAAGATCCTTGTTTTATGGATGCCGGAATATTTAGGAAAGGAAGGCAATAAGCTTTTGAAATTAATTGAGGAGCCGCCGGCTGATACCCTGTTCATTTTGGTGGCCGAAAACGAAAGTTCTATTCTTTCAACCATTCTTTCGCGTTGCCAGCTGGTAAAAATCCCTGCTCTAAACCCGGAAGACATTGAGCAATCTCTTACTTCTAAGGCTGGCATTTCTGCCGACCAGGCAAAATTAATTGCCAATTCATCTGAAGGAAATTACCGCGAAGCCTTACAACAACTGCAACACGCGGACGAAGATTATTTCAACCTGCTCAGGGAATGGCTGAATGCTATTTTGCGCAGCGGACCGGCAGCGCAATTAAAAGTGATTGAAGAAATAGCAAGGTTGGGAAGAGAAAACCAAAAACAGTTTCTCCGCTATTTTATCCATTTGCTGGAGCAGGCGTTAAGGCTGGAAATTGCAAGCGGTGCCATGAAGGAAAATCTTCTTTCCGCCATGTCATCCGGCGAACAGGATTTTGCCGTAAAACTGAACAAGGCCATGAGTCTTGAGCAGAAAGAAGCGATCACCGAGGAACTGGACAAGGCCTCCTACTATATTGAACGCAATGCAAACGCCAAGATCCTTTTTCATGCGGTCACCATCAAAATATTTCACATCGTTAAAAGTAGCGTGGTGGTTTCTGTGTGATCCCTCGTTGCTCAACAAAGTTTTTCTTCAAGGGATTTCTATATTAAAATTTCGGGGCCAAACCGCCGGTTCTGTTAATGAAGCAAGAAATCTTTTCCTAAATATTTGCCGAGTTATTATCTAAGCCAACCGGAGACCATACCTAATTATTTAGCCTTGACTCTTGCAACCATAAAAAAATTATATTTGCTGTAATCCGCTCAGGCGGACTCAATATATATCCGAGGTTATCGGCATCGTGACGAAGGAAAAGAAAGTGTTTATCACTCACTATAGATAAAGAAAGAGTTTAGAAGTAAAAGGAATCTATGTTTTGCTTGCATGAAATCTATCTACATAAATAGCATACTGCATAGCTGAAACTTTGGAAGCACTGCTTCCATACCTTTTTGAATCGCCTGACTTTTTCATTCCCAACCAACTTTCCCTTCTCTCCTGCCTTGCACCTCTCATTTTTAACCCTATAAATTAAAATATAGCATGGGCTGTGGATCTTGTGGAACGGGGAAACCCAACGGATGTAAAAGCAACGGCGGTTGCAGCACGGGTGGCTGTAACCGGATGAATACACATGATTGGCTTCGCAATTTGCCAATATCCGATATGGAAGAAGCCTGCCGCGTGGTTGAGATCAGTTTTAACCAAGGCAGCCGGAAAGATTATTATCGAAATTCTACCCTGCACCATTTTGAAAAAGGAGAAATGGTTGCCTTAGAAGGAGTAAGTGGTTTTGATGTAGGAGAAGTTTCTCTTACCGGAGAAATTGTTCGCCTCCAAATGAAAAAGAGGGGTATCAACGAAATGGCGCCGGACATGAAGAAAATTCTTCGCCGCGCAACAGACAGGGACCTCGAAGTCTGGAAACACAATAAATCAAGGGAAAAAGAAGCGCTTATTCGGAGTCGGGCCATTGCCAAGCAATTAAACCTGAACATGAAAATGAGCCAGGTAGAATTCCAGGCTGATGGCAAAAAAGCAACTTTCTTTTATATTGCCGATGACCGTGTAGATTTTCGTGAACTGATTAAAATTTATGCAGCCGAGTACAAAGTAAAAGTGGAGATGCGCCAGATTGGTGCCCGCCAGGAAAGTGGAAAAGTCGGCGGTATCGGGTCCTGCGGAAGAGAACTGTGTTGCGCTACCTGGCTTACCGATTTCAAGTCGGTGAATACAGCCGCAGCTCGTTACCAGAATTTATCTATCAATCAAACCAAGTTAAGCGGGCAATGCGGCCGTTTAAAATGTTGTTTGAATTATGAATTGGATACTTACCTGGATGCCCTGCAAGGTTTCCCGGAGAACGCCGACATTTTGCAGGTGACAAAGGGCACCGCAACGCTGATCAAAAAAGATATCTTCAAAAACCTGATGTGGTATGTTTTGCCGCAAAGCAACAAACAATACCCGCTTACAATTGAACGTGTCCGCAAAATACGTTCGCTGAATATGCAGAACATTGTTCCGGACGAACTGGAAGCAGTGGAAGTTGTTTCTTCCAAAGCAAAAGAGGTAGAGCCTGAGTTTGTAGATGTGGTGGGACAAATTAGTTTGCGTAGTCTGGAAAAAGCCGATAAAAAAAGAAGAGATAAAGGCAGGGAACAAAGAAGCGGTAACAGGCAACAGCCGGGTGGCAACAAACAAATTACCGGTCCGGTTCAGAAAGCCGGCCCACAACAAAAACCGCAGGGTCAACTGCAGCGTCCTTCCGTTCAGAAGCCTGATGCAAATCGTCCTTTGCAAAGGCCGCAGGGACAGCAACAGAGGCCTCAAGGACAACAGCAAAGGCAAGGTCCTCAACAACGCGATGGCAAGCCGCAGCAACAAAAACCACCGGGGCAACAACAGCGTCCTTCCAATCCCCAGCAACAACGTCCGCCAAGACCACAGGGTCAAGGAGGTCCGCAATTGCGGAAGCCGCAAAGTGAACAAGGTGGTGAACAGCCGAAAGAGCAATAACATTTTTCGATTTAGTTATAGAAAGAGTAGCCAAAACGGCTATTCTTTTTTTTTAACGGGTGAGGCTTTCATCTTTAGTGCGTAGAACAGGCGTAAGCGGATCCCTACCAACCTTCATTCTTCATATCGTATTTGTTATTAATTTATTTATCTTCAAGTTCGTTGCTTATGTGAACTCAACTTCTCTCAAATGTCGGAAACAACATCACCAAAACTCAATCTTTTTATATCGTATTCACACGAAGACGAAGACCTAAAGAACATGCTGGACAAGCACCTCGTGATGCTTAAGCGCATGAATAAAATTGATGTCTGGCACGATCGTAAACTGATTGGGGGACAGGTGTGGGACGAAGAGATCAAGAACGAACTGGCGCAGGCACACATCATCTTACTGTTAATCAGCGCCGATTTTAATAATTCAGAATACATCTGGGAAAAAGAATTGAACGTTGCGCTGGACAGGCACCAACAAGGAAAAGCAAGAGTAATACCGGTGATCCTCCGGAAATGTGAATGGAGCGAAATGCCTTACGCAAAGCTGCAGGCCCTTCCAAGGGGTGCAAAGCCGGTGATGGATTTTGCCGATAAGGATGATGCCTTTACCAATATTGCCGCCGGTGTTCGTGCCGTTGTAGACGACCTGTTGGCGAAACAGTGATACTGCTTATAACCCACCCTCTGGGAATTAATTTTTAATCTTAATTCTTCAGCTATGCAAAATCTCGCCGAACTGCTCAACAGCAAGAAAACCGTGTTCATTGGCAGAAGTCCGGAAAATGATATTGTCCTTGATGATGCGCAAACCTCTCCGATCCATTGCCAGGTTTCAAAAATTAAAAAAGGCGTTTACATGGTGGTTGATCTTGAATCAGAGACAGGCACCTTCGTCAACGACAAAAGAATCTCCAAAGGCATAGCAGGAGAGTATGATACCATTAAAGTGGGTAATCATGTTTTTCAACTGGACGAGGCACAAGAGCAGAGCCAGTCCAAACCGCAGGAAGAGCCCACTGGCAATCAGCAAACAAACCAGCCAAAATCGGAGCCTACGTGGGAACAATCTTTTACTGGCACCCGCACTGAAAACACATCTGATCAACGGCCAGGCAAGAACAGTCACAAGAAAGAAAAAATCATTGTTTATTTCCTTGCCGCTCCTGAAGATGAACCTACCTGCGAAGCTGTTCATAAACATTTGTCCACTATCCGTTTTTCTTCTTCCCTCCCCATAGAAATGGTGGGTGAATTTAAAATGACCGGAGGAGAAGACATTGCGTCTTACAGGCAGAAAGTAAATGATGCTAACATCTACCTTGCGTTCGTAAGTGTTGACTTTTTGAACAACAACAGCTGCTACGAATTATTGAAAACTGCCATCGACAATCACAACCAACGAAAAGCGATCCTGCTTCCGATACTCGTCAGGAACTGCATGTGGAAGACGACACCATTTGCCAGTCTCCCTCTTCTTCCCAAGAATCAACAACCCCTTAATAACAAACAATTCTGGAACAGTGAAGATGATGCGCTGACAAGTGTGGCAGATGATATTTATCATTCAATATCTGAGTTAACAAAGGACAGCACGCCGGAAGCACCGCTTGCAGTAACCAGTACAACTACATTGAAAACAAACTGGCGTGGCGGTTACTTGTGGAAAAACTTTTGGAAACGTACTGCCGCATATTTGCTAGACATTGGCATTATCATGATACCTATGATGGTAGTTCTTTACCTTGTTTTTGGTGATGATTTTTTTACCGAAGCAAAGGACAGGGCAATGTATTATGCCGTGATCAACACGTCGCTGCTGGTTCTTATTTATTCCTTTTTCGATTCATCCGGCTGGAGAGGAACTCCTGGTAAAGCAATTATGAAATTGCAGATAACAGATGATGCAGGAAACCCTATTTCTTTTTCAAAAGCATTTCTTCGGAACATCTTTAAATTTTTCCTTTTTGGCTTCCTTAGTTCGCTGGATGAAACTGGTGTTATAACCTTAGTGATGATCATCGTACAAATTGCTTGTTATGTAACCACCCGCAAATTTATTCATGATTATCTCACCCATACGGTGATCGGGGAACGGTTAAAAAAAGCTGCAGTACCGGTAACGGCTGTAAAAACTGAGGGCTCCCCGGCTAACACAGTTATTGCAACTAAGGCTTCGAGGTCGATGGCACCAACCATTGCGGGCATTGTGGGGCTTTTGTGCGTAGTACTTTTCCTGGTCTTAAAGTTTGTCGAAAAAGACCGGTTTAAGAATGATGAATACGGGAATAATAATTCGACTGGCACTTCTGAAACACATCTTCCCGTAGCAGCCATTAACCCGAAATCAGATTTGACTGAAGCAACAAAGTCGGAGCTTATTTCAGCCGTCAAATACAGCGATGAAACAGAAATAGAAGCAATGCGGAAGTTGGATATCTCGGTACTAAGCCGCGCATTTATGGGTGATCAACTTGTTACAGCAACGACAGCTGTTAATGACTTAATAGCTGCGAGAACATATTACGACGCAACCCTTGAAAGGCAGGAATTTCACCAGTTCGCACTAAGCGACGATGGAATGAAAGCTGAAGTAAGGCTTACAGAAACCTGGTCGGGCACTCTTTATTCAGCAGACAACAATTCCTGCGTAGGTAAGATACCTTCTCATTCTATTACACAAACAATCTACTTCGAGCAAACTAATAGTGCATGGATGGTGTACAATATTGTCTATGATAATCTTGTACAACCTCAACCAGTTCCTTGTGATGATAGCCGGAATTAGAACTGCATATTCAACAAAATAGTTTCTATCAAAGTCCTTTTACGGTTGTACCCTGCTGTTCTACACTCAGCGCTTTGTAGATGGCATCCTGCACTTTGCTACGGATATTCATCTGGCCTAACAAATTGTTGGCTCTTGTATTGTAAACCCTGTTAGAAAGAAATACATAAACCAGGTCAGCTTTCGGATCAACCCAAACACAGGTTCCGGTAAATCCAGTATGACCAAATGTTTCCGGCGATGCCAGCGAAGAGGGATAAGGTTCTTTGCGTGTTGCATTGTCCTTTTCAGGTTTGTCAAAACCAAGTCCTCTCCTGCTGATCTCACTACTATAGGCCGTAAACTGTTTGACTGTTTCTTCTTTTAAATAACGTTCGCCATTAAAGCTGCCTCCATTCAGCAACATTTGGTAAAGCATGGCCAGGTCATACGCATTGGAGAACAATCCCGCATGCCCGGATACACCCCCGAACATTGCTGCGCCTTCGTCGTGTACGTATCCACGCAACAACTGGCGGCGAAAATATTTTTCTTCTTCCGTCGGTACTATCCGGTCCATTCCAAAGCGCTGCCATGGTTTGAAGCCTGTTGTCGCCATTCCCATCGGCCCATAAAATGTTTTTTGCACGTATTGATCCAGGGTTGTTCCGGTGATAGCTTCTACAATCTTTCCAAGAAGAATAAAATCATTGTCACTATAAACATATTTATCCTGGGCCGTCAGTTTGCTTTGCACAATGCGTGTGAGCATTGTATCATTCCAATTGCGGCGAAGCCATACATTTTTCGCAACAGGGATGGAAAAATCGGCACTCATTTTATCGCTGTACAAGGCTGCGGAAGGCTTGCCGGCACTGTCAATTGTTTCGCGGTAAAAAGAAATGTAAGGATTCAACCCTGCCTGGTGTAGCAACACTTTTTTTATTTGCAATGATGCCTTGTCGGAACCAACAGTGTAAGGAAGATAATCGCCAAGTGTTTTATTAAGATCTAATTTTCCCTGCTCGTACAATTTCATCACCGCAACGGTGGTTGCTGAAACTTTCGTTACGGAAGCAAGATCATATAAACTTTCAAGATTCACCGGCTGCGAAGCAGGATCAAACTCGTAATTGCCAAATGCTTTGTGATATTTGATCACACCGTTTTGAATAGCCAAAACCACTGCACCGGGATATGCCTTCTTCGCAAGCCCATCTCTCACAATGCTGTCTATCGGTAACCACTCAGGAGCTGAGCCAACCGGCAAAAAACGACCTTCTGCTACAGATGTTCCGTAGGGTACATTACAAACTGTTACAGGTAAAGTTCCTCTTGCAGAAAGTTTACCAAGCAGGTAGTCAGCTGCTGTACTTTGAAATATGGAATCATCCTCGTACATGGCCACCAGTGTAGACGCATTGCAGAAATTCTGCGCAGCATATACATTTCCAAACACGAAGGTTAAGGCATTGTATTGTTGCAGCGAGTTGACAAGATTGATACCGGCTGTCGACATGCTGTAGTTGTTGGCAGGACGGGTTGCAAAATTGTGAACACCAACAATAACCTTACTGTAGCCACCATTTTTGATCGAGTCCAATACCGCTACAGATCTTATACTATCTGAATAAGGAACAAAATAGGTGTCAGCACCCAGATCAGCATTGACTCTTTGACCGAATACATTTAGCCCGGAAGCTCCAACACCAACGTAGGCTGTTTTACCACTTTTGATAAAAGGCAACAAACCGCTTTTGTTGTTCATGACAGTAACAACATTGGCTGCAACCCTTGAACGAAAATAATTAGTAGGCTTGTTGATATCTTCCTGCAGGTTATCCGTTTGAATCACCTGTGGTTTGCTCAATCCTAACTGGTATTTTGCATACAGCACACGGCGAACTTTCCTGTCGATATCTTCCTGCTTTAATCTTTTCTTCTTTACTGCCTCTTTGATTGCTTCAATGGATTGTTCTACATTTTCGGGCAGGCATAACATATCGTTACCCGCAATCAGCGCCAGCACGGATGCTTCGCCGCCGCCAAAATATTTTGCCACACCTTTCATCTCCAATGCATCGGTAAACGTGAGGCCTTCATAATACAATTCATCACGCAACAGCGTTGTTACACTGTTCTTTGAAATAGATGTGGGCACGTTTGGCTGGTCATCAATAGCCGGTATGGAAAGATGCGCCACCATCACACTGCCTACACCTGCCTTAAACAATTGTTTGAACGGGTATAATTCTAAAGTGTCAAGCTGGAACTTTGTTTTATTGATAACGGGAAGATCGAGATGGGAATCCACGGCAACATCACCATGACCAGGAAAGTGTTTTGCGCAGGCCATAATGCCGGCAGACTGCATTCCCTTCGCATAAGCAACACCAAATTGTGCCACTTTGTATTTGTCCTCGCCAAACGAACGATAACCGATAACAGGATTGTTGGGATTGTTGTTAATATCAACCACCGGTGCATAGTTCACATGCACACCAATGCGTTTCATTTGTTCACCAACAGCTACACCCATTTCGTACACAAGTTTTTCATCACTCAATGCACCAAGCGTTAATTGGTAAGGATATTTAATAACGCTGTCAAGGCGCATGCCCAAACCCCACTCACCATCAATGGTTACCATCAGCGGTGTTTTTGCTATCGACTGGTAATAATTGGTAAGATTAGCCTGGCGTACGGGTCCACCCTGGAAAAAGCAAAGGGCACCAACATTGTATTTCTGAATAAGATCTGTGACCTGCTTTACATGATCAGGGCCTAAATTACTGTGGGCACGAATCACCATCAGTTGCGCAATCTTTTCTTCTTTGCTCAATGAGTTGTATACACTGTCTACCCATTTGTCGGCGGCGGTAAGGGTACTATACTGTGTAAAAAGGAAATAAGATGACAGGCAACAAAGGATTAGGGCATATTTCTTCATACATTCCAATTCGATACACAATTTAGGATAATAGGAAAAAAGATGCACTTAAATCCTTATGAAGCAGTGATAAAGGCATGTGAAGATTACAGAAAAGAATAGCCATACTGAAAGCTGCCATATTCTACTTTACTTGTTTTGAAGGTGTCCCACAGGTTTGTTTAAAAGGTTGCTTACCTTTCGTATATCCATACCGTTGGTATTATGACTGCACTAAATAGATCGCCGCGATTCATTCCTCTTTTCCTCGTTCTTTTCTTTTTTGTTTCTGTTACTACATACAGCCAGGTGGTTGGTTGCAAGGACCCGGCTGCAACCAATTATAATGCCTCCGCAACAATAGCCGACAGCAGTTGCGTATACAACAGTACGCCAACCTACAATCCAACAGCAAAACTTAGTAAGATATCCGATACACTGACAGAATCAAGTGGCCTTCAGTGGACAGGCAGTTCGTTGTGGAGTTTTAATGATGGCGGAAATGCAGCAGCCATCTACCGGGTAGACACAACAACAGGTTTCATCTTGCAGACGGTAACATTACAAGGAGCAACCAATGTTGACTGGGAGGATATAGGGTTTGATGGAACCAATTTATACATTGGTGATTTCGGAAATAATTTTGGCGGCAGAACTGATTTGAAAATTTACAGGTTCCCTCTTTCAGTTATTCCTGATCCGGCTATCAACAAGAACGTAATAATTTCTTCCTCCGACATTAAGATCATCAACTTCAGCTATAGTGACCAGGTGCCGGTTGTCGCGACCACTGCTAACCAGACGAAGTATGATTGCGAAGCGATGATTGTTGATGGAGGAAAGATCCACCTGTTTACAAAAAACTGGATAGGCATAACTACCACGCACTATCTAATCAACAGTATTGAAGAAGGCACGTATTCTGCCACACCAGTAGAAATGTTGAACACGGAATACCTCGTTACCGGAGCCGACAAAGTCCCAGGATCAAACGTGGCTGTATTATTAGGTTATGAAAATGGAGGGTTTTACACACATCACATGCATGTACTCTCTGGCTTCAGCGGTGGATTGTTTTTTACCGGCATCAGGCGCAAGCTTAATTTACCATGGGCCTTGACCATGGGTCAGGCGGAAGGCATTACTTTTATCAACAGCAGTCGAGGCTTTATCAGTAACGAGGCGGCTGCCGGTGTCAAACAAAAGCTATTCTCCTTCACGACCAACTCAATCGTCCCACTATCAGTACTACCCATTGATCTGATCAACTTCAATGTCAGTCAATCTAAAGGCGATCACTTAGTCAGCTGGCACTTTGGTTTAGAGGTAAAGAACCTAAGTATTTTACGCAGTACTGATGGCATAAACTTTACTCCGATCCGTAAATACGCAACGTCAACAACAGATCGTCTTTCCATTCCTGCTACGGGCACGCAAAGCTGCTATAAACTTCAATGGGAGCAGGCAAATGGTTCTTACAAATACTCGCAGATCATCTGTGTCAACGACAAACAGCAGAAGGGCCTTGGGAATATAATTTTAAAGAAGAACGGTGAATTGTTGGTTGTATCAACAGCTTCTAAAAATGAAAAATACAAATTCAGTTTAATTGGTGTTGATGGGAAGCAGGTAGCAAAAACTGAGAGCCTGCTTTTACCCGGAACAAATACAATTCATTTTGATTATGCTTTGAACCAGGGTTCCCTTATTTTTCTCCAGGCAATCAACAATAACGACCAAAAAAGCATTTTGCTAAGGGTAGAATAAACGACAACAAAAAAGCGGTCCGTTTACACGAACCGCTTTTTCTATTTTAACCGGGAGAAATTATCCCAGTGCTACTCTTTTGAATTCTGTTACTTGCAAATCGCCTGAAGATTTCAGGTAATCGCCAACAGATTTAGAAGAATCTTTTACAAAAGGCTGCGCTGTTAATGTATTCTCTTTAAAGAATGCATTCAGTTTACCTTCTGCAATTTTACCAATCATATCATCGGTTTTGCCAGCCATTTTCGGATCGGCTTTCATTTGCTCAACCACAATTGCTCTTTCTCTTTCAACAGTTGCCGGAGGTACAGAGTTCGCATCAACAGCCAAAGGATTCATGGCAGCAATTTGCATAGCCACGTCTTTACCGGCTTCGCCAGCTTCTTTGTTGAAACCAACCAATACGCCCATGCGGTAAGCACCGTGAATGTAAGAAGCAACATAAGGAGCTTCCACTCTTTCAAAACGGGCAACACCGATTTTTTCACCGATAGAAGCCAGTTTATCATTGATCATATCAGAAACTTTCGCTCCGTTGATCGATACTTCATTTAATTCTTCAGCGCTTTTTACATTATTGGCAACGGCTGCATCAGCAATGCTTTGAGCGAAGGCTACGAAGTCAGCGTTCTTGGAAACGAAGTCAGTTTCGCAAGAGATAGTCAGAACGATACCTGTTTTGTTATCAGGCGTTGTTTTCGCAATCACCACACCTTCTTTTGCTTCACGGTCGCTACGCTTAGCGGCAACTTTCTGGCCTTGTTTGCGCAACCAGTCGATCGCTGCTTCAAAATCACCGTTTGTTTCAGTCAGGGCTTTGCGGCAATCCATCATACCGGCACCTGTAGCCTGACGTAATTTATTTATATCCTGTGCTGTAATAGTTGCAGTAGACATGATATTCTAATTTGAAAATTTGACAATATACCAATGTGCAAATGAGCAGATATGCCGATGTGCAAATTGGGTTTCCTATATGCTCAGTTATGAGCTAAACGTTGAAGAGTGCGACGCAACAGAAGTTCCATAGTAGCACTTCTGTTGGTCACATCATCAATTATATTTTATTGAAAGAACTGTTTGTGCCCGTGATAATGACTGCATTAATCATTTTCACATTTGCATATTCGCAAATTGGCACATTATCTCCTTCCGCCACCAGGACCACGGCCAGGACCACCGCCTGTGCCAGGTGTACGACGACGTTGTCCGCCAGGACCACCTGCACCACCCGGGCCACGACCAGGACCACCAGCGCCAGGACCACGTCCGGCACCACCACCTTGACCGCCACGGCCACCACGGCCACGTCCGCCTTCAGCTTGTGCTTCGGCTTCTAAACGGGCTGCTCTTCTTTCGTTTTCAGCATCGTTTGCACCCTCTTCACCTTCATCATCTTTTGCAGCTAAACGCTCTTGCAAGCCTTCAGCAATAGCAGCAGTGATGTAGTTGGTGATGATAGCGATTGATTTAGTAGCATCGTCGTTTGCAGGAATTGCAAAGTCAACTTTGTTTGGATCGCAGTTGGTATCAACTACACCAAAAGTCATGATGTTCAAACGCTTTGCTTCTGCTAAAGCGATGTGCTCATGGCCAATATCAACAATGAACAAAGCAGCAGGTACACGGCCCAGTTGAGCAATACCACCTAATACTTTTTCCATTTTTTCTTTATCACGGGTCAGGGTCAAACGCTCTTTCTTAGTGATTGAATCGAAAGAACCATCGCCTAACATTTTGTCAATGCTCTGCATTTTCTTAACGCTCTTACGAACGGTGTTGAAGTTGGTTAACATACCACCTAACCAACGCTCAGTTACGTAAGGCATTTGTACACGCTGTGCACATTCGGTAACGATATCTTTCGCTTGCTTTTTAGTACCAACGAAAAGAATTTTTTTACCGCTGCGGGCAATTTGTTTCAGGGCAGCAGCAGTTTCCTGCAGGCCTTCCACTGTTTTATTGAGGTCAATGATGTGAATACCTTTCTTCTCGGCGAAGATGAAAGGCAACATCTTTGGGTTCCACTTCTTTTTCAGGTGACCAAAGTGTACACCTGCTTCGAGGAGCTGCTGTTGCAACGAAGTGTTCTGTTCCATTTTTAGTATTTGAAATTTGTTATTTGTTATTTGTTTCAAGCTGTCAGCTTTCAGCTATCAGCAATCAGAAGAAAAACTGAAAGCTGATTGCAGACGGCTGATAGCAAATTATCTCTTAGAGAACTGGTAGCTTCTACGGGCTTTCTTCTTACCAAACTTCTTACGTTCAACAGAACGCGGGTCACGTTTCAGTAAGCCGGCAGCTTTCAGCGCCGGGCGGAAATCAGCATTTACTTCAACCAATGCACGGGCAATACCCAGCATGGCAGCTTCTGCCTGTCCTTTAACACCACCACCAACAGCGTTGATCTTTACATCAAACTTGTCAGCGGCTTCAATTGTTCTCAGCGGACGGTCAACCTGGTTTTGCAGGTATACCAGTGAGAAATATTTTTTGTAGTCTTTATCGTTTACAGTGATGTTGCCGGAACCTTTCGAGATGAAAACTCTCGTAACGGCTTCTTTACGGCGACCAACACTATTTTTTTGCTTTTCCATTTTATATTAAGCTTTGAGCTTTCCGCTTTCAGAAATCAGCTGATGGCTGACGACTGATGGCTGATTGCTTAGGTTTAGAACTTTAATTCTTTTGGTTGTTGTGCAAAGTGCGGATGCTGGTCTCCGGCATACACGAATAATTTTTTGTACATCTGGCGGCCCAAACGGTTTTTTGGTAACATACCTTTTACCGCTCTTTCTACCAGAACTTCAGGACGACGCTTCTGAAGGTCTTTTGCAATTTCTTCTTTACGTCCACCTGGATAACCGGTGTAGTGATCGTACACTTTCTCATCCATTTTGTTACCGGTGAGTTTTACTTTTTCTGCGTTGATCACAATGATGTAATCACCTGTGTCAACGTGAGGAGTGTAGTATGCTTTGTTCTTTCCGCGTAAAATAGCGGCGATACGAGCACACATACGTCCCACGGTTTGATTGGTACCATCGACAACGTACCAATTACGTTGTACGGTAGCCGCATTCGCATGCTTCGTTGTAAAATGTAATTTGCTCATGAAATTTGAATTTGTGTTACGGCCATCCCCGTAACCTTGTTTTTAAATGAGGCGCAAAAGTAGGATTCTACTCCTATACAAGCCAAAGAAATGAATGTTTATTTTTGAAGCACCTTCTCTAACTCATTGAAAAACAATAAAATTTTTGACATCTTTTTGAAAAGGTTAACGAAAACAAACATAATTGGGCGGCAATACCGTTGGTTGCAGACTGCTCGGTGAACAAATTAAAATAAAAATTCAGGGCTCAGGATTTCACCTTTACTTTGTTTGCAACGAACATTATGGAAGTATCGGCAAGTACATCCTCTCTATTTCTTGGAGGCGATGGTGAGATGGCAACCCTTATCAGGCGGCTCGACTGGTCGGCCTCGCCACTCGGCAGAATCCATTATTGGCCGAAAACCCTTCTTTCCACACTCGATCTTTTGCTTAATTCCGCCTTTCCCATGTTTCTATTCTGGGGGAAAGAACATACGTGCTTTTATAACGATGCCTTCAGGCCTGTTTTGGGTAATGAAGGCAAACACCCCCTGGCTATTGGCAGTCCCGGGGAACTGGTTTGGGCCGAAATGTGGGATTCGATCAGACCAATGATCGACCAGGCGCTGTCGGGAAAAAGCACAGGCATTTACGAAGACCTTTATCTTCCTTTATACCGCAACGGGAAACTGGAAGACGCTTACTGGACGTTTAGCTACAACCCGGTAAAAAACGACGAAGGAATTGTGCAGGGAGTTCTTGCCATCTGCCACGAGACCACGGAAAAGGTAGCAGAGAAAAAAGCAGCGGAAGAAATGCAAAAGCAGTTGCATTTTGCTTTGGAAGCAGGTGACCTGGGCACTTGGGAACTGGATCCGAAAACGATGGTGTTCGGGTGCAATAACAAAACAAAAGAAATTTTCGGACTGGCACACAATGAAAATGTCGACCTGAAAACAGCGGTAGATGTAATTCATTCTGATGATAGGGAACGTGTTCGTCTTTCCATAAACAACGCCTTCAACGTAGCGTCGGGAGGCAGGTATGATGTGCAGTACACGGTTATACATCCGGTTAGCAAAGAACAAAAAATTGTGCAGGCAAAAGGCAAGGCCCACTTCAATGAAGAAGGCGAAGCGGAAAAATTCACCGGTACAATACAGGATATTACTGCAGAACGTTTGGCCAAAAGACGTAGAGAAAAGCTGCAACAACTGGTTGACAATTCAAAAGACTATATGTCCATGGCCACGTTGGATGGCCAGCTGACTTATATGAATACCACGGGAAGAACCCTTCTCGGTATTCCGATAGATGAGGACTTATCCTCTTTGCACATTTCTGATTTCTATTCGTCGCAGGAGTTTGCAATGGTTAAAAATGAAATCATTCCTTCCATGCATGCCAACGGCCAGTGGTCGGGACTTGTGAAGGTAAAACACCAGCAAACGGGTGAAGAAATTCCCTGCCACGGCGATTATATCCTGATCAAAGATCCGATCAATGGAAAAGTGATCTCGCGGGGCCTCACCCTGCATGATCTTCGTCCCGAATTACAGGCAAGAAAGGAACTGGGGGACAGCGAAAAACGTTTTCGGAACCTTGTGCAGGAAGCACCGGTTGCCACGGCCATTTACATTGGCGAGGAAATGAGGATCCAGTGGGCGAACGATGCCATGATCAAGTTGTGGGGTAAGGATAAATCGGTGATTGGCAAAACAGTAAGGGAAGCATTGCCTGAACTGGAAGGGCAATCATTTCATGGTTTGCTGAACCAGGTGTACACTACCGGCGAAATATACCAGGCGTCGGAAGACAAAGGAGACCTGGTTGTTGATGGTGAGTTGCAGACTTTCTATTTCAATTTTAGTTACAAACCGCTAAGGGATACGAACGGGAAAGTGTATGGCATTCTTAACATGGCCATTGATGTGACAGAGCAGATCAAGACAAAAAGAAAGCTGGAAGAAAGTGATAAGAATTTCCGCAAGCTCATCATGCATGCGCCGGTTGGCATTTGCCTGATAACAGGAGATAATAACGTGGTTGAAATCGCCAACGATGAATATTTACAGCTGGTGGGACGCCAGCAGGAAGAACTCGTAGGGCTCCCCGTTTGGATTGCATTGCCGGAAGCCAAGAAACAGGGATTTGATGTGTTGCTGAACAGTGTAAAAGCATCCGGCGAGGCTTATTTTGGTTACGAGCAGCCGGTAGAATTGTTACGCAATGGCATTACGGAAACAGTGTACGTCAACTTTGTTTACGAACCCTTGTTTGATGAAGAAAAAAATGCACACAGCATTTTGGTTGTAGCCATCAATGTTACTCAACAGGTGAAAGCCCGGCGTTCCATTGAAGATGCGGAAGAAAGAGCAAGACTTGCAGTAGAATCCGCCAAGCTTGGAACGTATGAATACAACATACAAACGGGTGAGATGATCGCGTCGGTGCGGTTCAATGAACTCTTCGACATCGGGGCAGATCACTTGCAACCTGATTACGTTTCAAAAATTCATCCTGATGATCTTGCCGTAAGGCAAATGGCGCATGAAAAATTTTATGCAACCGGCAAGCTCGAATATGAATGCAGGATTGTGCGTGAAGATGCGTCCTTTAACTGGTTGCGAATTTTTGGACAGGTTTATTTTGACAGCGAAGGCAATCGCCACAAGATAGTTGGCATTGCGCAGGACATTACCGAACAAAAAATTGTAGAGGAAGAAAGAGAGAAATTTCTTTCGCTTTCACACTACAGCCGTGACTTCATTGGCATGTGCGATATGAACATGAAAACGCTTTATATCAACAAAGCGGGCATAGAAATGCTGGGTATCGATGGTGACATTCGTGAAGCGAATTTGTGGGATTGTTTTTTTGAAGAAGACCGTGCCTACTTAAGAGACAGCTTTTTTCCTGCCGTGCAACAAACAGGTCATGGTGAAGTTGAGATCCGCTTCCGGCACTTTAAAACCGGTGCACCGGTTTGGGTTATTTACAGCGTTTTCCTGATCAATAACGGCAAGGGCGAACCGTCTGTAATGGCAACTGTGAGCCGCGATATTACCGAGCGGAAAAACATGGAAGCAGAACTGGAAAAAAGGGTAAAAGAAAGAACGGCAGAACTGTTGAAACTTAATAATGAATTGCAGCAGTTCACTTATGTTTCCAGTCATGATCTAAAAGAACCATTAAGAAAGATCCAGTTCTTTGGCAGCGTTGCAAAACAGGAGGTAAACCCGGTAAATGCTAAGCTTACAAATAATCTTGACAAGATCATCAATTCCGCCAATCGCATGTCAACCTTATTGACTGACCTGCTGAATTATTCAACTCTTTCCAATTCAGAACGGCAGTTTGGACCAGTTGATTTAAACCGCATTTTCGATCACATTGAAGACGACACGGAACTAATCATCAAAGAAAAAAACGCGACGATAACAAGAGGAAATCTTCCGGTGATTGAGGGCATTTCTTTTCAAATCACCCAACTCTTTTTCAACCTGGTCAGCAATGCTTTAAAATTCAGTAAAGAAGATAAACTTCCGGTTGTGCAGGTACAAGCGTCATTGCTCAGCGAAAGCGAAAAACAAAACTTTCCGTCACTGCTGCCGGCAACTACTTATTATAATATCAGCATCACCGATAACGGTATTGGATTTAAGCCGGAATTTGCGGAAAGAATATTTGTTGTTTTCCAGCGGCTGAATGATCGCGGCCAGTATGCAGGCAACGGGATTGGCCTTTCCCTTTGCAAAAAGATTGTGGAAAATCACAGGGGTGAAATTCATGCGCATTCTGAATTCGGAGTAGGCTCCACCTTCACTGTTCTACTTCCCGAAAGCCAGCGCTGATCTCTTAAAAATTTACAACTACAAAACTTGCCGCTTTTCCAAATGATGAACTGCTTTATCTTGCCACATAAGCAGAATTTATGGCAGAAGCAATACAACCACTGGGAAGAACAACGTTTGGCGATGAAGCCAATAAAGGAAATGTATTACCCCAATCAGAAGCCTTAGACTTATTAAACAGCTCGGTAGAAAATGAACGCCTTCGCCTGCACATGAAACAAGTTGGTGCAGTGATGAAAGCATGGGCCCTGGAAAGAGAAAACCTTTCGGAAGACGAAGCGTACAAATGGTGGTTGGCCGGCCTGTTACACGATGCAGACTGGGAAAAATATCCAAATGATCATTGCCGGGTTGTTATCGAGGAACTCGAAAGGAGAAATATCGATCCTTCCGTCATTCAATGCATTGCTTCGCACGGACCAAAACATTTTGGTGTGGAGCCACAAAGCACCATGGATAAAATGATCTATGTGTTTGATGAACTTTCTGGCTTTATTCATGCAGCGGCGCTGATTCGTCCAACACGATATGATGGAATGGATGTAAAAAGCATTCAGAAAAAGTTAAAGACGCCATCTTTTGCAGCGCAGGTCAGCAGGGATGATATTCAGGATGCCATATCCCGCATTTCAGTTCCATTGGACGAAATAATTGAGTTTGTTATTCAACACCAAAAAGGTGTGTCGTAAAGAAATAGACGAACGAAAAAGCCACCTTCAACGGTGGCTTTTTTTTTCTATTTTGAAAGAAAGTTTAAGTACTTCTTTTAGAACCGTAAAATTGTCCTTGCGGCATTTTAAAAACGCGGCCACGCTGGAACGCTGTAAACTTCTTGTAAGCTTCCGAATTTGTTTTTGTCCATTGATCAAATGCAGCCAGATTTTCAATAGGACCAAACAACCATTGATTATACGCTTCAAACATACCTGTACGAATCAATTGCTGCTGGTAATCAAACAAACGAAAAGGAAATTTCTCCGCGTAGTTCTTATACCAATCGAGGATAAAACGAGTACGCACCATGGTGAGTGTTTCCACTGTCAATCCGCGGCCTGTTACAGATGATTGTTTCGCATACGTATCATAAACGGCTTGTGCAAACGGGCTGGTTGGTTTTCCTTCCTCGCTTGCCATATATAATTTCTCTTTGTAAGCTTTCAGCAGTTGTTCTTTAACTTCTCTTGCTCTTTCGGTGAGGTATTCCATGTTCACGAAGATCTCCCCGTAGATAATGGACCAAACTTTGTCTTTTGTAAAAAAATAATAAGTGGAGGCATGGTAATAATTGCCTGGATAAGATGGATCCGCCTGCACTCCTCTCTCCCACTGGGCAATGGCGTTATCATCGTTTTTGCTCCATAACAATTCACCGTACTCGCTATACAACGCACCGCTGGAAGGATATTTCTTCAGTGCTTTCTTGTACATCTTATCCGCTTCTTTTACTTCTTCCAGTGCACGAAAAACAGTTCCAGCTATCTGGTAAGAAGTGATGTCTACTTCATCTTTTTCTATCAGTTTGGCAGCGTAGGTCTTTGCTTGTGCAAAATCCTTTTTATAGAAATAAGCAAGTGCCATATCCTGGAGCAGTTGTTCATTAGTCGGATCTGTTTGTAATGCCTTGTTCAAAACGAGAATGGCATTATCATGGTCGCCCGTCTTCATAAACGAATAGGCAGTTTCATGTGCCGTCTGGCCAAAAGAATTTAGCGCTGCAAAAACTGCGACCGTTAAAAAGAAATTTTTCATGTGTCAAAATAAAAGATAAAGAGCTGTCTTTATGGAACAGCTCTGCGTAAAATAACAAATTGTTTAGCTATGCAAATCCATACGGCCCTTGAGACCTTTGGAAGATTATATCAAATGCGTCAGTAATCCGTCTCTCAATTTGGGTTCAAACCAGGTACTTTTCGGAGGCATCACATTTCCGCTGTCGGCAATATCAAAAAGCTGTTGAATGCTCACAGGATGCAAACTGAATGCCACCTTTGCTTCTCCTCCGTTTACTCTTTTTTCCAGTTCTGACAGTCCCCTGATACCTCCAACAAAATCAACTCTTGTATCTGTACGTGGATCTTTGATAGCAAGAATTTTATCCAGCACGTTATCCTGGAGGATAGTAACATCTAAGATTCCGATTGGGTCATTTTTGTAGGAACCTTCTTTTGCTTTCAGGTTATACCATTGTCCGTTCAGGAACATGCCAAACTGGTGCAAGCCTTCCGGACGAATGGCTGCATCTGCTTTGGTTATCTCAAAGTCCTCTGCCAACTTCTGCAAAAATTCTTCGTCACTAAGGCCGTTCAAATCTTTAGCAATCCGGTTGTAATCTAAAATGGCTAATTGATTGGCAGGGAAGATCGTCGTCAGGAAAAATTTGGCATCTTCACTGTCTGCGAGGTCCTTGCTCACTTTAGCCGCTGATGCTGCACGATGATGACCATCGGCAATATAAGTTGCAGGAATTTTTTCTTTAAACAGGTTTGTGATTGAATCAATTGTTGCAATAGCGTCCACTACCCAAATCGCATGTGTAACGCCGTCGTTTGCGGCGAAGTGATAGTCGGCATTGTTTCGTTTTTTCCAATGCTCGAATATGTCATTCAGTTCTTTGATGTCTTTGCAAGCCAGGAATACATTACCTGTCTGCGCTCTCGTTGTACGGATATGATTGATACGATCCTGCTCTTTTTCGGGGCGGGTGAATTCATGTTTTTTAATGACGTCGTCGAAATAATCTTCGATGGAAGAAACACAAACCAATCCTGTTTGCGTACGTCCTTTCCACGCTAGTTCATAAATGTAATAACAGGGATTCTCATCCTGGAAAAGAACTTTTTTTTCAATAAAACGGTCAAGGTTTTCTTTGGCTTTTTGATAAACTGCATCCGTATGAATGTCTATATCTGCCGGCAAATCAATCTCTGATTTGGTTACATGCAGAAAAGAAAGCATGTTGCCTTCCGTTTCTTTTCTCGCTTCTTCCGAATTCAAAACATCATATGGACGGGAAGCCACCTGCTCTGCAAATTCGTTATGTGGACGTAGCGCTTTAAACGGTCTGATTATCGCCATGAATGAAGAATTAGGCCGCAAAAATAATGTTATTCACTGCATGGCAATGAAGAAAGACCTAGCCTTTGGTTTGCGCAAAATGTTTCATCAGGTCTGTCATAGCTCGGACACTTTCCAATGGCAACGCGTTGTACATGGAAATGCGGAATCCACCCGTAGTTCGATGCCCTTTCACACCAATCATTCCTTCCTGTTCGCAAAGTTTTGAAAATTCTTTCTCCACAGCTTCATTCTCCGCAACGAAACAAGCGTTCATTTTACTGCGATCTTCTTCTGCTACTGTTCCGCGGAACACCGGCAAAGAATCCAGTGTATCATAGAAAAGTTTTGCTTTCTCGTTATTCACTTTTTCAATTGCTGCTACGCCACCCATGTTCTTTAACCAGCGAAGTGTTAACATACAGACATAAATAGAAAATACCGGTGGTGTATTGAGCAAAGAACCGTTCTCGATATGATTGCGGTAATCCATCATAGTAGGCAGTTGCCTTGATACCTTGCCCAAAGATCTTGGGTGAACTACAACAACATTTACGCCGGCTGCTCCAATGTTTTTTTGTGCACCTGCATAGATCAAATCGAAGCGATTAAAATCAAGTTCCCTGCTTAAAATATCTGAGCTCATATCTGCTACCAGCGGAACACCAGCATTGTAGAAAGGCGTGAAGTCCTGCCATTGCGTGCCGTACACTGTGTTATTAGATGTAAGGTGGAGATAGGCATGTTTTTTATCTACATCAAATCCTTTTGGTAAGTAAGAATAGAGTTTTTCTTTTGAACTGCACACCACGTCAACCTCTCCATACAACTTTGCTTCTTTGACAGCTTTTGCACCCCAGATGCCTGTGTCAGTATATGCTGCAGAAGATTTTTCATCAAGCAAATTCATGGGAACCTGGAAGAACTGCGTAGATGCGCCACCGTGAAGAAACAATACTTCATGGTCGCTGTCCAGGTGCATCAATTCTTTCAATGATTGGATGGCTTCATCAATCACCGCCTGGAATGTTTTTGTACGGTGACCAATTTCAAGAATAGAAAGCCCGGTGTTGTTGTAATCTACCACGGCTCTACCGGCTTCTTCAAAAACTTCTTTGGGAAGAATAGAAGGTCCTGCACCGAAATTGTGGATGGTTGTATTGGTTACAGATGTCTGTGTCACATTTTTTGTTTAAGTCAACAAAGTAACAAAATGTGATCTATTCATGTGGACGCGATTTTGCACCGGCCGTTCTCCACGCTTTGTTCAACTCTTCAAATTCTTTTTGTTCAGTCTCTGAGAATGTGGTACCCGAAAGTGTATTTAGATCGGGCTGGCCAGCATCAACCCAGGCTGTATACCAAAACGAAGCAATTGAAAAGATTGACAGTCGCATTCGTCTTTCAATCATTCCATCCAATCCATCATTGTAAGCTTTTGCATATGCGGAAGAATACTGGCGAATAACCGTTCCATTTCTTGCTTCGAAAGAATATCGCTGGTCGGAAGGAAATCTCTGTGATAGGATTTTTTCATACTTCAACACTGTGTCTGCTGCGGCGGCACTTTCTAAAACCCTCTTCCATATATAATCCTGCGTGTTTTTAATATACTCAGCTTTGCCAATGAAAAAGTCCCACTCTTTTTCCGCCAGCAGTTCCGGCACACGGCTCTCCCAAAATCCATGAATACCTTTTTGATCGGTATGTTGTCCGTCGTGATTAGAACTTGCATGCAGCGGCACATGTGCATCGGCGATGTAGTGGCCGATTTCTGCTGATAGCTTTAAAATCTTTGCTCCGTTCTTTTCTTTAAAAGCATTCGTGAGTCTTACTTTCATTGTTTGCACCCACCACGGAACAATGCCGTTGGCGATCAAACTATCTTCTCCATATTTAACAACAGCGCTGTCCCATCTTCTTGGTAATGCTTCGAAAGGGTAAGCACCATAATGATCAATATCGAGATAATGTCGCGGACCTTCTTCTGCAACAGCATACCTTCTTTTATCCGGATCAACAGCATGCTCAGATAAAAACACGATGTTTTGTTTGCAAAAGACCATCATTTCTGGCGGCAACAAAAACACCGAACAATAGTTGATTTTCTGGTGTGCGAAGAAACCCCAGCAGAATGCATTGTTGGCAAATAATAGCGCTAAGAGAAGTAAAAACAGCTGACGCATAAATAAGCAATTGGCAATTGGCAATAGAGATCAATACTTTTCAGGATTTCTGATCATATGACTAAGCATTTTTCCAACTTCTTCATTTTGACTCTTTAGGTTGTGATATTTCTCGGCAGGTGGATATTTACATGCGAAAGAAAAATCAAGCCACACAAGCGTTTCAGAATTCTCCATATCTGAATCGGAAAGCTTTGAAATGAAATGTGAGGGGTACTGCTTTTTCCGATATGCTTCGGCCAGATTGCTGCAAACACTTCTGGCTGATCTCCGTATCTGGTCGGTAAGAGAATAGCGTTCTTCGGGAGGGAAATGTTTGGTAAGTTCAAAAATCTCCATTGCTAATGCAAAAGACTTTTGGTAAACTTTGGTGTCTCTAAAATTATATACACCCATCTATATCAGTTTTGGCTTAACTAATATACTCTTTCCTCACGACGCTTATTGCAAATTACCTATTGCTAATTTTTTCTTTCTTCATCCACCGCAGTAACTCCTCCGCTAATGGCAAACTTCATTGCATCGGTTGCATTAATGTTGGTCACTCTCCTCACTCTTGCCCGTGGCAACAAATAAACATTGCCGGCAATCGAGTACGACATGGGAATATAAACTGCAACAAAATCGCTAAAGCCAAAGTCTTTCGCTTCCTCCTGTGTAATAAAACCAACCCTCCAAACATCGTTGTCATCTATGTTAGCCAACACAGGTTTGTTGAACTTTTTCTTCTCGCCGGCGAAGGCTTCAAAAAATTCTTTGGTTGTAGAATAAATAAACCGAATACCGGGTGTACGCTTCAACACGCCATCAAAAAGATTGAAAACACGGTTCTTAATAAAAAAGGAACTGAGGTAACCGATAAAGACAATGGCAACGATTACTATAAGAAACCCGAGACCGTAATTACGTACGTAAACTTTGCCGTCATCGCCTTTGGCTGTGAAGATAGGGACCTGGTTATCAATGAATGACACCACGGAATAAACAGCGTAGATGGTGATTGCGATAGGAGCTATCACCAACAAACCTTGCAAAAAATAGTTCAGCAACTTACTAAAGTGAAAGCCTTTCTGCTCCGTGATTTCATTGTTCATGGGCCAAAGGTAGGATTACAGTTCAACCCTTGAAAATGACCGTTCACAAAAAAATAATGGTCGGAAACTTAGGCAACGAAAATAGTTTCCATAGTTTTGTCTGCGAATTATGGAACCTAAAGAGAGAATTTTAGTGAGAGCCCACGAGCTCTTTAATAAATACGGCATCCGGTCTGTTAGTATGGATGATATATCTGCAGGATTGGGCATGTCGAAAAAAACCCTGTACCAATATTTTGCTGATAAAGAAGAACTGGTGGACGCCTGTTTCAGTGGCGTGATGGAGCACAATCGCCAGCAATGTTTAACCGATCAAAAGCGATCAGAAAATCCGATTCATGAACTTTTTCTGGCTTTTGATATGACGCAGGAAGTGTTTGCCGAAATGAACCCTTCCGTGTTGTATGATCTACAAAAGTACCATCCCGCAGCATACAGAAAGTTTCATGAGTTCAAGTACGGCTTTCTGTACAAAGTAATTTCAAACAACCTGGAACGAGGCGTAAAAGAGGAATTGTACAGGAGCGATATTGACATTGATGTGCTCACACGTCTTCGTATTGAAAGTGTGATGCTTCCCTTTAACGCGGAAGTATTTCCCAACAACCGCACCCACCTTATTCACATTGAACAACAATTATTCGAGCATTTCCTGCATGGTTTAGTAACCACCAAAGGACAAAAGCTCATTCAGAAATACAAAACACAACGGACAAAAAAATGAGAAACATCAAGATCAGGATATTATTCCTGCTGCTGGTACCGGCTTTGTTTGCGCAGGCGCAACAGCGGTACGAATTGACTGTAAAAGAAGCGGTAGACCTGGCGTACAAGAACGTTATTGAATTGAAAAATGCGCAGATCGACTACAAGATTCAGGAAGCATTAAACAAGCAAATTTTAGGACAAGCCTATCCCCAGATAAGCGGTAACGTGAGTGCGAATAAGTATTTAAAGCTACCAGCCGTTTTATTTCCTGATGCAACATCAACTGTTGTTTATTCAATCCTGAAAGATGAAGGCGTGAGTGGTTCAAACGGTCCTATTTCTAATGTACCAGAGCCAGTTTCCCGGCAGGTAAGTTTTCAGCAACCCTGGAACATCCAGATGGGAGCAACACTTCAGCAGTTGTTATTTCAACCGGATGTATTTGTCGGCTTGCAGGCAAGGCAGGCTGCACTTGATCTTTCCAACAGCGCTATTGAAGTAGTGCGGGAAAGAATCAAAGATTCTGCGTACAAAAGATATTATGCAATATTGATTGCAGAGAAACAATTGCACTTCATTGATGAGAGCATGAGGCGTTTACAAAAGCTTTATGCTGACGATTCCATTATGTATAAAAATGGTTTTGCAGAACGTCTGGATCTCGACCGTGTGCAGGTGCAGATCAACAACCTGCAATCCACCCGCAATACAGTCAGCAATGCCATTGAAATTTCTTATGCAGCCATGAAACTTGCACTCGGAATACCGCAGCGGGATGTAGTTGTACTAAAGGAGAATTTAACTACAGCAAAAGTAAAAGAGGGTCTCCTTGAGGAGAGTTTTCAATACGAAAGCCGTGCTGCAATCCGCCAGTTGAACAGCGCCAAAACGTTGCAACTGCTGGATGCAAAACGATATAAACTTGGCTGGTTGCCGACAGTAGCATTTGTGGCCAATTACAACATGATAGGCCAGGGGCTTGAGTTTTTCACCAGTGTCAATACTACGTGGATCAACAGCTCTTATCTCGGTCTTAATTTAAACCTTCCCATTTTCGATGGCTTTCAACGGAAGTACAAAATAAAGCAAGCCGAACTCACGGTTGAAAAAACAGACAGCACCATCAGTTATGTAAAACAAGCTATCGACTTTGAGCAGACCATTACAAAAAGCAGTTTGCGAAATGCACTGGCTGATGTTGACCTGCAGGAAAGAAACATGCTGCTGGCAGAAAAAGTATTCAATGCAACAAAACTGAAATTCCAGGAAGGACTGGGAAGCTCCTTTGAAGTGTTAACAGCTGATACAGATATGCAAAGGGCACAGGCCAACTACTTCAATGCTTTATACAATGCTATCGTTGCAAGAATCAGTTATCAAAATTCACTCGGTAAACTATAATTCAACACACCAAAAAATAATTGTTATGAAAAAATATTTGATAGGATTTGTTCTTCTCTCTTTCCTTACAAGCTCCTGCGGTAGCAGTAGAAAAGATGAAGCAGGAAACCTGAATGATAAGAAAGCAGAATTGCAAAAACTAAAAGGCGAACAACAAAAGCTGACTGAACAAATTGCAAAGCTGGAAGGCGACATCCGGAAAGCAGATCCGACAGCTGTTACAGCCACTGCAAAATTGGTATCGGTAACGCCAATCACAACCAAAGACTTTACCCACTACATTGAATTGCAAGGAAAGATTGATGCTACCAACATTTCTTATGTGGCGCCTCCAAATGGCCAGGGAGGTGTTGTAAAACAATTGTATGTAACACAAGGGCAACAAGTACGAAAAGGCCAGGTATTGGCAAGACTGGATGACCAGATGATAAGGCAGCAAATGGAGCCACTGCGTGTGCAGTTGACAACTGCTGAAGATACTTATCGCCGTACAAAAAATTTGTGGGACCAGGGTATTGGAACCTACCAGCAAGTGTTAACGGCGCAAACACAAGTAGAAACATTAAAGAGAAACATTGGCGTTATTCAACAGCAGGCGGCGCTAATGACGGTTATTGCACCAACATCAGGAGTTGCGGACCAGGTGAATGTAAGAGTAGGAGAAATGTTTGTTGGAGCAACAGCTGCCGGCCCGCAAATCAGGATTGTCAATACTGGAAACTTGAAGGTAGTTGCCAGTGTTCCTGAGAATTATTTGACACGTGTAAAAGAAGGAACCAGGTTGGAAGTGGTATTACCCGAACAAAATAACCAGACAATAACCACCACTGTCAACGTAGTCCAAAGAATAATTGATCCAACAACACGTGCCTTCAATATCGAGGCAAAAATCCCCGCCGGAAACTTTAAGCCCAACGAGATCGCACAGGTGAAAATCCTCGATTATGCTGCACCCAATGTTTTAGCCGCTCCACTCAATGTTGTTCAAACCGACGAGAAGGGAAAGTATGTGTATGTATTAGAAAAGAATGGCGAGAAATCAGTAGCTCGCAAAAAAATGGTAACTGTTGGTGAATCATACGCTGAGTTGATTGAGATAAAATCCGGTTTGTCTGCAGGCGATCAACTGATCACGGAAGGCTATCAAAATTTATATGAAGGACAAGTGGTAGCGGTGGCGAAGTAATGAGTAATGAGCAATGAGTGATGATGAATTGCAGCATGAGTAGAACCGACACAAAACTCATTACTGATTATTCATTACTCGTTTCTAAAAAAAATCCAAAAGCTGACTAACAAATAGTACGATGAAAAAAATTATAGAAGGAACAGCGCAAAAATTTAAACAGTTTGGTCCCACCTCATGGGCGGTAGATAACAAAACCGTTATCTACATCATGGCCATCCTGATTACACTTTATGGCCTTACCAAGTTCAACACCATGCCGAAGGAACAATTCCCGGACATCGTGGTACCAACTATTTCCATTGCCACCGTGTACGTAGGTAATTCGCCGAAGGACATGGAGAACCTGGTAACAAGGCCTATCGAAAAACAAATTAAATCCATCTCCGGAGCGAAGGTGAATAAGGTGAACTCTGTTTCTCAACAGGACTTCTCGTTGATCACCGTTGAATTTGGAACGGATATAAAAACGGATATCGCCAAGCAAAAAGTAAAAGATGCTGTTGATAAGGCAAGAACAGATCTTCCCACTGACCTGACTACTGAACCCGATGTACAGGAGTTTAATTTCAGTGAGTTTCCCATCATGTATGTGAATATCAGTGGCGACTACGACCCGGTGAAATTGAAAGAGTTTGCTGATGATATGCAGGATCGTTTTGAAGAGCAAAAAGAAATTACCCGTGCGGACATTGTTGGTGCACCGGAAAGAGAGATCCAGGTGAATGTTGATCCCTACAAAATGCAGGTGTCAAAAGTTTCTTTCACTGACATTGAAAATGCCATAGCAAGAGAGAACAATGATATCAGCGGTGGCAAGATAGAAGTGGGCAACATGGAACGAACACTCCGTGTGAAGGGACAATTTGCAACAGCGCTTGACATGCAAAATATTGTCATCAAAAACATCCAGGGTGCCCCAATTTATCTGCGTGACATAGCAAGGGTTGTTGATACGGTGAAAGAGAAAGAAAGCTTTGCACGCCTCGATAACAAACCAGTTATCACACTCAATATTGTAAAGCGTACCGGCGAGAACCTGATCAACGCTGCTGATCACATCAAAGCAGTTGTTGCCGACATGAAGGACAAAGGACAGATCCCTCCTGACCTTCGCGTAGAATTCACCGGCGACCAAAGCAAGCAGACAAGAACTTCATTCGAAGAATTGGTGAACACCATCATCATCGGTTTTATATTGGTGTTGCTGATCCTGATGTTTTTTATGGGAGTCACCAATGCCTTCTTCGTGGCGTTAAGTGTACCCCTCAGTGTATTCGTGGCCTTCATGTTTTTACCAGTCGGCGACTTTGTAGTGGGTACGCCTATTACGCTGAACTTTATTGTACTCTTTGCGCTCCTGTTTGGCCTCGGGATCATTGTGGATGATGCGATCGTTGTAATCGAAAATACCCACCGTATTTACAACAATGGAAAAGTGCCAATTGTGCGTTCCGCAAAAGAAGCAGCAGGTGAAGTGTGGATACCCGTTTTAGCTGGAACCGCTACAACCCTGATGCCGTTCTTTCCACTCCTATGGTGGCAGGGACTAATTGGTAAGTTCATGATCTACCTCCCGACGATGTTGATCCTGACACTGGCTGCATCACTGATCGTTGCCTTCATATTCAACCCTGTTTTTGCGGTCAGCTTTATGCGTCCGGAAGGCAAAGAACACGAGATGCCGAAACGAGAACTGTTCCGCAAATGGTGGTTCTGGGCAGCGCTTGGTTTTGGCGTAGTGTTTCATGTATTTGGATGGACAGGATTTGCCAACTTCCTTTTGTTCATGGCGGTGCTCAGCATTTTTAACACGTTCATCCTTCGCGATGTTATTCATAGCTTTCAGCACCGTGTGCTTCCCTGGTTAATGAGCCATTACGAAACATTGTTAAGGTGGGCTTTGCATGGTCGCAGGCCAGTATGGTTGTTAGTTTCGTTGTTCATTCTCTTCCCTATTTCCGTGGTGATGTTAATGGTGAGAGGCAATGGTTCAACATTCTTCCCAAGTGGCGATCCTCACTTTGTTTATACCTATTTAAAAATGCCGGTTGGAACAGATGTAAAGTATACCGACTCTGTGACTCGCATACTGGAGAAACGAATCTATAAAGTACTGGAAAATGACAAGCCAGGTGCTCCGGGTTCTATTGTTGAAAGTGTGATCGCCAACGTTGCAGTAAGTGCCAATAACCCGAGAGACAATAACCGCAGCGTACAATCAAACCTGGGTCGTGTACAAGTTTCGTTTGTTGAATTTGACAAACGAAACGGTAAGAGTACGAAGCCATATTTGGACGAAATACGAAAAGCAACGCAGGGCATTCCGGGTGCAGAAGTTACCGTGAACCAGGAAGACGCCGGCCCTCCAACTGATCCTCCCGTTAACGTGGAAATCATTGGCGACAACTTTGAATCAATCGCTAAAGTGGCTTATGACCTGAAGAACTTTTTAGATACAAACAAAGTGCAGGGCATTGAGCACCTGAATATGGATGTTGACCTGAACAACCCCGAGATCACCATTTCTGTTGACAGGGAAAAAGCAATGATCGAGGGACTCACAACAGGCCAGGTCGGAATGGAAGTACGTACCGCGATATTCGGTAAAGAAGTAAGTAAGTTGAAACAAGGCGAAGATGAATATAAAATTCAGCTGCGTTACAATGACCTCATTCGTAACAATATTACTGACCTGATGAACCGTCCTATCACTTATCGTGATTTCACAACGATGGCAATCAAACAAATTCCGTTGAATGCCATTGCGAGAGTGGAGTACACAAACACCTCGGGTGGTATCAGAAGAAAGAACCTGAAGCGCACCATCCAGTTACAATCAAACGTGCTGGATGAAACGCAAACAGCGGCTATCAACGCTGAACTGGCATTGAAACTGGAAGACTTCCGAAGGGTTAATAAAATTCCACCGGATGTAACGGTACGTCAAAGTGGTGTGAGTGAACAACAGGCAGAAACATCAGCGTTCCTTGGAACTTCCTTAATGATTGCACTACTGCTTATTTTCCTCATACTTGTTATGCAGTTCAATTCAATGAGTAAACCGTTTATTGTACTCACTGAAATCTTCTTCTCGGTCATTGGTGTGTTGATTGGATATGCCGTAACAGGAATGACTATCGCCACTATCATGTTGGGTGTGGGTATTGTTGGACTCGCAGGCATTGTAATTAAGAATGGTATCCTTTTAATTGAGTTCACCGATGAATTGCGTGGCCGCGGTATGCGTACAAGGCAGGCCGCTATACAAGCGGGTAAGATCCGTATCATACCGGTTATGTTAACAGCTATTGCAACCATGCTTGGATTGTTGCCACTTGCCGTAGGATTGAACATCAATTTTGTTTCTTTGTTTACAACAGGTAACCCGCATTTATTCTTTGGTGGCGACAGCGTAGTATTCTGGGGACCATTAAGCTGGACGATCATCTTTGGTTTGATCTTCGCTTTCTTCCTAACCCTTGTGATGGTGCCAAGCATGTACCTGATCTCGGAAAGACTCCGCAGACCAATGAGCAAGTTTTATGGAACCAATTTCATTGCGCTTCTTGGCTTCACCGGTCCGTTTTTCTTCATCTTTGTAGGCATCATGTACCTGGTGAAAAAAATACAAGGCAAGCCCGTATGGAACGGAAAATTAAAACCGGCACCAGTTAAAGAAGTAGTAGCATAAGTTTTTGTTTGATATAAGGAAGGATAATAACTACAGAAAGGCAGCGGCTCCGAAAGGGGCCGCTTTTGTTTTATTTAACATAGAAGATTTTGTACCCGGCACTGGTACCGCTGCTCATCGTCCGTTGCGTCGCACTCTTGTACGTTCGGTAATTCTATTCGGCAGGTTTGAACCCACAGAGAAAGGAAGAACACAGAGGAACACGAAGGAATTCTTGTACTGCTTCATTGTGTCACTCTGTCTCCATGGTTCTTAAAAAAGCTCAGTAACGTTCTAACAGTACAAGAGTGCGACGCAAGAGAAGTTTAATAGTAGTAACACAGCTAGGTACATAAAACAAAACAGAATGGAACCGAGAAATGCCTATAAAGAAACGAAACTTCGCACCAAACAACTACAAACCACAAACTAAAAACTACCAACTCCTTAAGCCGTATTCGTTCTGAATTTTACTTTTCGTGGGAACAGCAATTCCGTTGTAAAGATCAGCAACATGCTAATAGCGGTTGTAGCGCCAACCTTGATGATGAATTGAATAAAAGTACCAAACTGGAGCCATTGCAATAGCACCAGGTAAGTATGATGGAACAAAGTGAGAACAAAAACATACACCGCGTAAGGCGCCCAACCCAAAGCCCTCGGTGATGGTTCACGGTAGTTAAAATCGTTTGTATCTTTTGGAATGAGTACGTTGATAATAAATGGTCTTGCATAAGCAACAAGCACACAAGCTGCAGCATGCATTCCCGGGCGCATCATAAAATAATCAAGCAACAAGCCGGTGAAAAAACCAATGATCAAAAGACCAAGGCGATTGACAGAGAAAGGAAGCCAAAGAATAAAAAGAAAATAGAGATAAGGAACAACAAACTGGTGGAGAAAGGGAATTTTGTTCAGCACAAAAACCTGCACCAGGAGGAACACAATTAATCGCAGGATATTTCTTACCAGGTCGCTCAACGTTTTTTATTTTTTTGTTCTTCTATCTTTTTCTCTGTTTCGCTCATCAGGTTCAGTTGCTCATCACGTTGTTTGTTTTCCACTACAAACACCTGTTGGATGGTAGAGAAATTAACAGCCGTTTTCACCTTCAGCAAATAGAAACCAGTTGACGGATCGTTGGTGATCTGGCTGATGGTTCCAATTAAATAGTTAGGAGGAAAATTATACGTGTAGCGGCTTGTCATTATTGAGTCGCCAACCTTTATTTCTGTACTTTTTGAAATGCCTTTCAGTGTTACAAAGCGTGGGTCTTTTGCATCCCATTCCACTTTGCCAAGGCTCCCGGAATTTTTATGCGCCGCACTTACTGAGCTTTGAACGTTTAGCAAGCTCATTACCTGGCTGAAATTGGGACTCACGTTCACCACCACACCAACAATCCCCAGATCGGAACTGATAACCGCCATGTTATCCTTGATGCCGTAATTGCTTCCGCGGTTGATCTGGAGATAGTTTTGTTCCGCATTGATGGTATTGTAAACCACTTTTGCATCTCTCCACACATAACGAAGAATGGAAACCGTTGAATCGCGGCGGAAGGTATCGCTTACCAGGCGCTGACCGGTGTCAGGAAAATCCAGGTTCGACTTCAGTAAATTCAGCAGGGAATCATTAACGCGGTGCAGCCTTTTGTTTTCTTCTCCCTGGTGAAAATAATCGTCCAGCTTATCCACCTGCGTATTCACCCTTCCCGTAAACTCATTGGCAACACCTAAAAAAGCAGCCCGGTGAAAACGGTTATAGCTAAACAGCATCCACAGAGCAATAAGCTGCAGGAAAACGAAGGTGAGAAAAGTAAAATAGCGACGAAAGAATAGAAAAATGTTACGCATCGGAAGAAGCTACAAGCTGAAAGCTGTGAGCTACAAGCCGCTTGCCGCATGCAGTTCACAGCTTGTAGCTGAATTTTTTATCTCATCACAAAAGGATAACGGTCGTAGTTTTTCAGCGCCAGCCCGGTACCACGCACCACGCTTTTCAGCGGATCGTCGGCCACATGCACAGGCAATTTGATTTTTGCGCTGAGGCGCTTATCTAAGCCTTTTAATAAGGCACCACCTCCGGTTAAATACAAACCTCTGCGATAAATATCAGCAGCAAGTTCCGGCGGTGTTTGTTCCAGCGCTTTCAGGATTGCCTCTTCAATTTTGAAGATGCTTTTATCCAAAGCTTCGGCAATTTCCTGGTAGCTGACCATGATCTGCTTAGGAATACCCGTTACAAGGTCACGACCATTCACCGGTATATCATCCGGAGGGCTGTCAAGGTCTTTCATGGCAGCACCAATCTGTATTTTGATTTGCTCAGCAGTACGTTCACCAATCAGTAAGCTGTGGTAACGGCGAAGAGCTTCCATAATATCCGCAGTAAACTCGTCACCGGCAATACGGATAGACTGGTCGCAAACGATACCGGCAAGGGCAATCACCGTAATTCCGGTAGTACCACCGCCAATGTCGATGATCATATTACCAACTGGCTCTTCCACGTCAATGCCAATACCCAGCGCAGCTGCCATTGGCTCATGGATGAGGTACACCTCTTTTGCGCCAGCTTGCTCAGCGCTATCGCGAACGGCACGTTTCTCCACCTCTGTAATAGAAGAAGGAATGCAGATCATCATTCTCCAGCTTGGCGGAAAAAGGGGCTTTTTAGGGTAAACCAGCTTGATCATTTCGCGAAGCATCAGCTCGGCAGCATTAAAATCAGCAATTACACCATCTTTCAGGGGGCGGATTGTTTTGATGCTTTCATGGGTTTTTTCATGCATCATCAGGGCACGTTTACCTACGGCTAGTACTTCCTTTGGATTATTCCTGTTAAGGGCCACAATGGATGGTTCATTCACCACAACCTCATCATTATGGATGATAAGTGTGTTTGCAGTACCCAGGTCAATGGCAATTTCCTGTGTAAACCAGTTAAAAAGTCCCATACTGCTTTATAAGATTTAGATTTTTTTAAGTTGTGTGCAAAGGTGGAGGAAAATAGTTGATATACAAACAACAAAAATGCTGTGTTTCAAGCAGATTTCGGCGAACAATACAATCTCGTATACCAAACCGCCGAACTTTTAATCTAACCTTAGCAAAAGCAGCCAAAACTCTTTTTTATAAACAGCCTATGTTTGCTCCGCATGCGGACGACCTCCATTATTTCCTTTTTACTCCTGCTTGGAATTGCCGTTTACCTGGTGAGTTTTTCTACCGGTTGTGCCAATATTATTCCGCCTTCCGGGGGTCCAAGGGACAGCCTTCCACCAAGATTGTTGTCTGCCGCACCACATGATTCAACCCTGAACTTCCGCAGCGACCGTGTCGTTTTCACTTTTGACGAATACATTGATGATCCGCAGGATTTGTCGAACAACATACTCTTCACCCCCATATTTGAGGTCAACCCTGAGATCGCCGTCAAGTCGAGAACAGTGACGGTACGGTTCCGCGATAGCCTGCTGCCGAATACTACCTATATTCTCAATTTTGGTAATGCCCTTCGAGACATCAATGAAGGAAATGTGCTCAAAAACTTCGTTTATACGTTTTCTACCGGCCCTGTCCTCGATTCGCTGACTCTATCGGGTAAGGTAGACCTGGCCGAAAATGGTAAAACTGACTCTACCCTGATCGTGATGCTTCACCGCAACATGGAAGATTCAGCGGTAATAAAGGAACGTCCTGTGTATGTTTCAAGGGTTGATGCGGCGGGAAACTTTCATTTCCAGAATTTGCCGAAAGGGCGGTTCGCCATTTATGCCTTGGGAAATGCGGGTTCTGTTCGCCGCTATCAAAACCCCGCGCAACAATACTTTGCCTTTTCTAACGAGCCGGTTCTAACGGGAGAAACAAAAGACGTTACCCTTCACGCCTATCGTGTTCAACCGCCTTCCACTTCAACGCAAACCACCGCCCCGGTCTTTCCAGCACAGTGGGATCCGAAGCTTGGAATTCACGTGACTTGAAGTCGCGGC
>JADMIO011721450.1_pt1 | contig 38489 bp, 41 predicted proteins | sample 8958161 | NCBI WGS metagenome assembly JADMIO01 (sample SAMN16585339, study PRJNA669376) | soil metagenome | isolation source: Crop rotation soil | place: USA: Cullars Rotation, Alabama | collected 2011 | reverse complement strand
GACAACTTGTCCACGTGGAATTCTAAGCTTAGGATCCCAATGTGCTGGAAAGGCTCCCTTCGGAAGGCCGGTGGTGCCGCTTGTATAGATGATGGTGGCGACGTCTTCAGGAGCGACTTCCGCGATCCTGCGCTCCCATTCCCCGGCAGCGATTGGATTCTTTCCCGACCTCGCCATCTCGTCTAATGAACCCTCTCCACGAAGCTGGATCACCTTGACCTCCGCGAGGCCATCCATTTTCTTGGCCTGGCTGGCGTCGCCGGCGACGACAACGAGAGCTCCGCAGTCTTTCACGATGTACTGCGCCTGGTCAGCGGGGAGGGTTGGGTAGATCGGAACGACGATAACTCCCAGGGTTTGGCAAGCCCAATCGGTGAAGGCCCATTCCGGGCAGTTCTCGCTAAGAATCACGAGCCGGTCGCCTTTTTTCAGCCCAAACGTATCGACTGCGCCAGCGTAAGATTGCACCGTCTCGTAGAGCTGCGCGTAGGAAATCGGCTTAAAGCCACCCTGTTCCGGCGCCAGCATCGCCGTCTTTGAGCTGTGCTGATGGCACCTGATCCCGAGCATCTGACCGAGAGACTTTGCTTCCATGCTTCGGGCTATTGTAGTACGCGGAAGCGGCGGGAAGCAGGAGGGGAGGAGAAAAACCCACCATCCCCCATCTTGCCGGATGTTAGTGGCGGGAGGAGGGAGGGTTGGGTGGAAGGTTCCGGAAGCTACAATGGCAGCCGCTTCGGCTAGGCGATCATAGCCCCAGAGCTTACGCCCATTATGAGTTCGGAACCTCCACCCCCCTACCCCTCTGGCGCACAGGCATCACCGCAATAGGAGGGACGATGTTAGTTCACCAGTTCACGCGGATCGGTGAACTTGCCCCGGATCGCGGTGGCCGCCGCCGTAAGAGGCGACACAAGGTGCGTCCGCGAACCCGGCCCTTGCCTACCCTCATACGGACGGTTGGAAGTTGAGGCGCTGCGCTGCATGGGCCGGAGAATGTCCCCGTTCATGCCGAGGCACATAGAACAACCCGCTCGGTGCCATTCGAATCCAGCCTCTACAAAAACCTGATCCAGGCCCTCTTGCTCAGCTAACCGTTTGATCGCTTCGCTCCCGGGAACGACCATGGCTCGCACTCCGCTAGCCACGTGGCGGCCTTTGACCAATCCCGCAGCCTCGCGCAGGTCCTCGATACGTGAGTTAGTGCAGGAGCCGATAAAGACCGTATCAACAGCCGTTTCCGCGAGCGTGTCGCCCGGGTGCAGGCCCATGTACTTTAGAGCGCGCTCCTCGCCCGCGTCGTGTGGCTCGGGGATGGGTTGGTCGATATCGACCGTCATCGCTGGCGTCGTTCCCCACGTGACCTGCGGTTTGAGAGAGCTTACGTCTAGTTTCTCGTAGCGATCGAAGGCAGAGATGTCGTCTGTCTTGAGCGTAAGCCAGTAAGCGGCTTGCCGATCGAAATCGTCGCCTTTCGGTGCAAACGGCCGGTTTCCGCTGCGAATGTAGTCGAGAGTGATCTCGTCGGGGGCGATCATGCCGGCGCGCGCGCCCATCTCGATGGACATATTGCAGATCGTCATCCGGCCGCTCATCGAAAGGCGGCGAATCGTGTCGCCGAAATACTCAACCACATAGCCCGTGCCCCCGCCCGCGCCGATGCGGCGGATGATGGCGAGGATGATGTCCTTTGCGCTCACCCCTTCCGGGATATCGCCCGTGATTTCGATGCCGAGCGTCTTCGGCTTGGAACTGGCGCGCAGTGTCTGCGTGGCGAGTACGTGCTCCACCTCGCTTGTGCCTATTCCGAACGCAAGAGCGCCGAACGCTCCGTGAGTGGAGGTGTGGCTGTCGCCGCAGACAATGGTGAGGCCAGGAAGGGTGATCCCTAGCTGTGGACCGATGACATGAACGATGCCCTGCTTCTCATGTCCGTAGCCAAACAGGGGCACTCCGAAAGCCTGCGCATTCACGGCAAGGGCGGAAAGCTGCTTGCCGCTTAGCGTTTCCGGATCGATTGGCCTGCCGTCGGTGGGAACGTTATGGTCGACGGTCGCGAAGGTGAGGTCCGGTCGGCGAACGGGCCGGTTGTGCTCGCGGAGGCCATCGAAAGCCTGGGGCGAGGTGACTTCGTGGACGAGGTGCCGGTCGATGTAGAGAAGGGCGCCTCCACCAGGAAGCTCGGATACGACATGGGAGTCCCAGACCTTGTCGAAAAGGGTTGAGGGCATTGCACCTTATTCTACGCCCGCCGTGATTCCGGACGCGCGGCGTCTATTTCACCACCGGGTCCACAACGGGCACAACGAGGACACGAGGGCCTTAGTCCAAGCGTAGTGACACGTCGTGAGCGTTGTGTCCGCCGTGGTGAGAAGCGCTTTCGCATGGCACAAGACGTCTACGCACGAAACGCATCCTCGTAATGCCGGAGTCCCTTTTCATCAATAGCGATCACGTCGTACCGGACCGGTCGCTCCGTCTGGTCTGTAGCCGAGCAATAGGCTCGAACCGCGCCGATAAAGCGCTGCACCTTCACTTCGCTGATCGCTTCCTCCGGAGTCGACCAGCGGCCGCTCCTCGCCTTCACTTCGACAAAAACAAGCATATCCTCGTCGAGGGCGATGAGGTCGAGCTCTCCGCCACGGGTGGACCAGCGACGGGTCACGATCGTGTAGCCCTTCTCGATCAGATAGTCCGCAGCCCGGTCTTCAGCGTCGGCGCCTACTCGTCGAAGGTTAGGCATGCCTGATCGTCTACTTTGCACGGGCCGAAGGAGCGTCTGTGGATGGGGCAGGGACCGAACTTTTCGAGGGCTCGGAAGTGCTCGGGAGTGGAATAGCCGAAGTGCCGCTCGAATCCATAGTCCGGAAACTCCAGCGCATAAGCCGTCATGATCCGGTCGCGCTCCGTTTTGGCGAGGATCGACGCCGCCGCGATACAAGCGATCTTGGCGTCTCCGTCGATCACGGCGGTGCCGCTAAGTCCGGGTGGGATGATGTGCCCGTCCACGTAGATGGCAGCCGTGCACCCCAGCCCCTCATAAGCGCGCCTCATCGCCGCCATGCTCGCCCACAGGATGTTGATGCGGTCGATCTCTTCGACGTCGGCAAGCTCCACCGCGTAGATCGCCTTCGCCTTGATCCTTATCTCAAGCTCTGCCCGCTTCTTCGCGTCTAGCTTCTTTGAATCGTCGATACCCGCGCAGCGAAAGCCTTTAGGCAGGATCACTGCAGCCGCGACGACGGGACCCGCGAGGGGGCCTCTGCCTGCTTCGTCGAGCCCGGCGGCGTCAGGAAAGTGCTTGAGGCGGCGCGGCGGCTTGGTCGGCTTCATCCATGAGCTCCGTTAGCGAAAGGTGCTTGAAGGTCAAACCAAAGACGCGCTCCAAAGCTCGAACGGCTAACGGTTTGACATCCTCTATCGTAATCTGCCGGCCCGCCTCTTTGCTAAGAGAAGTCACCTCAAAATCGTGAATTCCGCAAGGAACGATCATCCCGAACGGCGCGAGATCGTTGTCGCAGTTGAGCGCGATGCCGTGCATCGATACCCACCTGGAAACCTTGATCCCAATCGCGGCGACCTTCTTCCGCTTCGTCCAGACCCCGGTATGCGGTGGAAACCGGTAACCATCCAGGCCGACTTCAGCAAGAACCTGGATCGTCGCCTCCTCTAGGTCGCGAAGCCACTTGTGCAGGTCCTTTCCAAGGCGGCTCACATCGAAAATCGGATAGATAACGAGCTGGTTCGGGCCGTGATAAGTCACGTCGCCCCCACGGTCGGTTCCGGAGATATCGATCCCAAGCTCTTGATATTCCTCTCTCGAAAGAAGCAGGTTCTCCTCGTGAAAGTTAGCTCCTAGAGTCAGGATCGGATCATGCTCGACGAAAAGAAGAACATCGGATAGCTGACGGCTCTTTACGTGGGCGGCAAGGTCGATCTGCACCCTGTAAGCCGCCTCGTAAGACATGTGTCCGAGGTCGACAGCGAAGCTCACTGAAACTCCGTCGCATTGGTGACCAGCAACACATCGTGCCCGTCTACTCTCACGTTCAGAGGCGTGAACTGCTCGTCCGGCAGTCTTTGCGCCACGTCTTCCGTAACCGCAATGCCCCCAATGGGGCAGGCCGATTCGATGTGCGCGGCGATGTCGATAACTTCCGTAAATTGGACTTGATTGATGTCGCCTGCAACTTCGCCAGTATGGATGCCAATTCGAAGCTTAAACGGTTGGGAAAGGCGATTGACTTCCTTGTTGAATTGGAAGAGGTCTGTCTGTATGCGTCTGGCCGCTGAGAGGGCCAGTCCGCAAGTGTTGAATGCGACAACCGCGCCATCGCCAGCCGTAGAGTGAACCCGCCCACCCCGTTGGACGCTGATCGCTTCGATCCACTCCTGATATTCGCGGAAGGTGTACTCGACGACAAGCGGATCGGCCGCCGCCTTCATCTCCGAGCTCTTGGCCGCGTCCACAACGAGAACGCAGACGGTCCCTGCTTCGTTAGAGAGCTTCCACTGCAGCCTGACCATCTCTGCGAGAAGCGTCGCCTGATCGTTTCGCTGCAGGTTCGCTTCTCGTACGACTCGGTTCTGCACCACCGCTGCGAGATAGCCCGCGCAGGACACGAGAGAGTTCAGGATGATTGAACCGGCTTCGGCGACGACCATGCCGGCTGGGCCGAAGGAGTTCATACGGACGCTGGTAAAGGACAAAACGTTAACGAACAGAGTCTGCGCAAGTAGAGAACCGCCGACGACGCAGCATGCTCCAACAATCGCTCTCCAAGCTGTCTTCGATAAATAGCCCTGGACGATAAAGAGCATGAACTCTGCGATGCTGATGAACATCAGCACAAAGAACCAAGCGTTGATCTGCGTCTGAGGGTCCCCAGGCTTGATCCCGGAAGCGCTATAAGCTAAGAGCGCGAGCGCCTCCAAGGCAAACCCCAGGATAAGGTTGGCGAGGAACTGATTCCTGCGATACCAGAGAACCGGAGAAGAGCCGAAGATCGCGGGCATCTGCCCCGCAGGGCGTGGGTAGGCACTCTTCTGCAAACGGCTTTGGAGCTCGAAGTAGCGCTCGAGCATGTCTTGACGAGACATCGTCTCTTCGGCTTGCTCCTGAAGCTTGAATCGAGCCCAGTTGCCGAGCACCGCAGCAAGGGAGCCAACTCCCACGTACATGAGCGACAGCATGAGCAGCCCCATAGCTGCAACAAGGAAAAGCACGATCGGCGCGGGTTCGTTTTGCTGGACTTTCGGGGGCGAGACAATCATCGAGATCCCGAAGAAAGCGGTCAATGAGCCAAATACGAAGAGTCCGCCGTAAACCGCATTCCGCGCGCTGCGGTGGCGGAAGTAGGTGCCCATATGCAGCAGGAAGGTTCCTCCCATCAGGGCGAGGCAGACCAGTAGGATCACGACGACCTTTGCGGGAAACGTGGCATCCTTCGCCTGGGTGGACACGGTATTCGGCACCCACTTCGGCACGAAGTAAAGCGCGCAGACGATCCCGACGTAGCACAGGATCTGAGTGACGATCACAAAGAGAACCGGTCGAGACGTTAGACGCAGCCAAAGGCCGCCGACGAACCCGCCAACCGTGCGGAAAAGCCCTCGGCGAACGTGAGCCGGTCGGGCTTCCGGCCGGCGGTCAGCGTGAATGCCTTGCAGCACTTGCGCGACGAAGGATTCGTCTAGGCCGAAGGTTGTGGCGAGGTCCTGGGCAGGACTTAGCGCCGCCTCCGGGTTCTTTCGAAGATGGGAGACGAGCGCGTTCGCCGCCGAAAGGGCGACGTCGGAGTTCAGTTCTGCTTGCATCCCCTCGCGTTTGCTCCGAGAACGTACTCGGAATTTCTCCTCATCTTACTGGACGCCTATACAAGTAAGGTTCCGTTTCCTTGCGGTCTTCTCGTAATGCGCTGAAACCACTACGCAGGATGGCTGCGTTAGGTGGCAAGGATTGCTAGTGGCGTAGAATTGAGCTGGAGTTGGCCGGATGGCGGCCCCGAGTCATCGGGGAGGAAAGTCCGGACTTCGCAGGGCAAGGCGCCCGTCGAGCTTCGAAAGGAGCAAGCCGGGGCGGAGCGATCCGACGGAAAGTGCAACAGAAACAAACCGCCGCGTGCGGATGTGGCTTGTTGCTTGTTGTTTGTTACTTGAAGGTCTCGCATGGGCCTCAAGCCACAAGCCACAAGCCACATCCGCCGAGGTAAGGGTGAAATGGTGAGGTAAGAGCTCACCGGCGGTCCAGGTAACTGGCCGTCGTGCAAACCCCGCCTGAAGCAAGACCAAATAGGGAGGGGCTGACGCTGCCCGCCGACCCTCCGGGTTGGTCGCTTAGATAAATCGCCATACAAAAACAGAATCCGGCTTATAGGCCAACTCCATTTCTTGTTAGTAGCGCAGGCTTCTAGCCTGCTTTCGCGACGGGTATGCCGTGAATCTCGGGCCGATGCGGGTAATTCCAGCGGAGCCGGGAGACGCAGAGTTTCTCTAAGTGTCTTTGGGCCTCCGCGTCTCTGTGATGAAGATCATCACTATGAGCGGCCTTGCAATGCTCTCTTGCGCAATATCGCGCAAAGGCGCAAACTCGCTTCAGTTAGCGTTGCGGGAATCGCCGCAACTTCCAAGAATCGCTTGGTGTGCCTGGCAATATCGCGTAGAAATTTTGCAGGCCAGGAAGGCAGACACCTACTAACTGATGAAGCCGCTCTCTCCATTCCGTAAGGCCCTCGCCACATCCTTCTTCGCTTGCGCAGCCCTTTTGGCGCCCGCAAGCGGATTGATCAGTGCCGAGGCCGCAAACATCATTCGCGTTAATCCAGGCAAATCCGCCGGTGCTCGCGGGAAGCAGCTTGCAACGCTTCACAGCTATTTGCTTACGCAGTCTGTGACCGTCGGTCTTGACCCGAGCGACAATGCGGACTGGAAGGCCGGCAGCATTCAAAATGGCGTCCAGATCTGGTCTGACGCCCTGCCTGACAGCCCATTCGTGATGGCCCGCCAAGGCCAACGACCCATGATCGTGGTGAAGTTCGTCAACTCGATTGACTCCGGCGGAGACGTGCAGGGCCAAGTCGAAGCGACCCGTTTTCTCCATTGGGGCTCTTCCGTGAGCTACAAGATCGAGGGCACGCTGCTGGTTCGAAAGAGCACTGGCCGTCGCGAGCTGCGGGAAGACGAGCTGAGCGAAGTCGTTGCCCACGAGCTAGGGCACCTGCTCGGCTTGGACGACGCAGACGACTGTGTCGGCCTCATGGGACCCTTCGTCCCCGGTCGCGCCCGCATTAAGCCATCCAAGGCGGAACTGAACGCAGTTCTCGATTATCGGGAGCAGCTAAGGGACGCGATCGCGCGGCTCGATAACAAATAAAGGGGAAAGCTGGAAAGCCGGTAAGCAGGAAGTTCTGCTTACCGGCTTTTACGTATTAATTTGTCGTTCCCTTGAGGGAGGACGAGCGTAGTTTCTGACTCTCGCGGTGGCTTATCATCCTGAAGCGGGTCATCGCAACGCAGTGGATTGATGGACGCATCAAAGGACCTACCGCGACCGTGTTCGTTCGGTAACAACCACCACCACGGTAGGCCCTTCGCTCAAAGCTACTTCGAAAGCATGTCGCGCAGGCGTCTGCGCTGGGCGAGCGCCCGGAGCTTCTTGATTGCTTGGACTTCGATCTGCCGGATTCGCTCTCTGGAGAGCTTCATCTCTTTGGCGATCTCGTCCTGTTGAGGCGGTTCTTGGCCGTCCAGCCTAAACCTAAGACGCATGACGCGCTGCTCGCGCTCGTTCAACTCGAGCATGATCCGCTGTAGCTCTTGGATCATTTCCTGGCTGAGCATCATGCTCTCGGGATCGCCATTTGCTGTGTCCCGGATAAGGCCCCCAAGAGTCATGCCGCCGGAATCTCCGACTGTCATGTCGAGAGATAGGAGGTCTTGGGAGGATTGGAGGAGAGCTAGGAGTTTCTTGGCGCTGATGCCCATTGCGGAGGCAAGCTGCTCGGGGGTGGGATCTTGGCCGAGTTCCCGGGATAATCGCACTTTTTCCTTCTCAACCTTTCGCAGGGATTGGGAAACGTGGGCGGGGAGACGGATGGCTTTGGATTTGTTGTCGATAGCGCGGCCGATGGCCTGCTTGATCCAGTGGGTGGCGTAGGTGGAGAAGCGGAAGCCTTTGTCGGGATCAAACCTCTCGGCGGCCTGCATCAGGCCAATAGCCCCCTCCTGGATGAGGTCCTCCAGGGGAATGGAACGGTTCCGGTAGGTCTTGGCGATATTAATAACGAGCCGCATGTTCGACTCGATTAATCGTTGCTTGGAACGGTTGCATCCGCGTTGAACGGCGCGCGTCAGCGTTACCTCTTCCTCAGCTGTGAGGAGCGGCGCTTGGGTGAGACGTCCGAGATAACTCGGAATTCCCTCTTCGTGATCTGACGGGTGCGGATGTGCGCTCATTCGAATGGGCTGCCTCCTGCTACGGTGCAGGACACAACGTTTCTGCCTCTCCCGAACGAACGTTGCAAATAACGTGCCAGTTACCGCAAGACAACAGCTGCTCTGATACTGCAGACGTGCGATTCCTAATGCCTGTTCGAAACATACGACCGAAAAGGTTGGATTGTTCGAAGATAGGCATAAATATTTTACCGGAGTTCGTGAAGCAATAGTTTGTGACGACCTTCTCTTCCCACTGTAACGCCAATCTGTGCCCAGAGGTTGCTTGCCGTTTTCCACATTCTTTGGCGCAGTACACTGACCGTCACGCGATGAACGAGGTCGCCTTTGTTAAGAAGCGGGAATCGGATTGGCAACGCCTGACGCACCTTTGCGACGCGGCGGAAGTTTCACCCGCCAAGCTGAAGTCGGAGGAGTTTCACGAGTTCATTCGCCTCTATCGCCGGGTCTCCGCCGACCTCGCGACAGCTAGAACCCGCTCCAACAACATCCAGCTCATCAACTTTCTGAACGACGTCGTTGCGAGAGCCTATGGGATCCTCTACCGCTCGCCTAGGCGGTCACTCTTTCGCTCCATCGTCGATGCGCTCGAGTTGAGTGCCCAAACTGTCCGCCGCTGCCGCTGGTTTATCGCTGCCAGCATCTTCTTCTTCGTCTTCTCCGGCTTCGCCTCGTACTATCTGCTTGACTGGCAGCCGCAGACCCGCGCGGTATTCGTCCCTGCGAGTTGGGAGCCGGCATTCGACGCGTGGAAGAAGGGAAGCTTCGAGGAGCGAGGGGCCGATCAGGCGACGCTGATGACCGGGTTCTACATGTCGCATAACCCGCTTCAAGCGGTTATGGGCGGAGCTATCGCGGCTTCGACCTTTGGTCTCGGAACCGTGGGCGTTCTCTACCAAAACGGAGCGTTGCTCGGTTCCCTCGCTCACGATCTAAAGCCGCTGGGGTTGATGGGACATCTCTTTGTCTCGATCGCTCCTCACGGCGTCACCGAGATGAGTGGCCTTATCATCTCCGGCGCCGCCGGGCTCGTAATGGGCTACGCCCTCATTAACCCGGGCAGGCGGAGGCGCGGGGACGCTTTGAAGGCAGCAGGCAAGGATGCGCTTGTGCTCCTAACGACCGCCACATTGATGATGTTCATGGCGGCTCCCATCGAAGGCTTCTTCAGCTTCAACCCGAGCGTGCCTGTGCCTCTCAAGATTATTTTTGCTATTGCGAGTGCGATCGCCTGGGGGCTGTTTTGGGTCTTCTTCGGACGCCAAGATGCGCAGGAAGGCGACATCGAGACGCCCTGAACACCCGCCGTATCTCCATGGTCTTATGAGAATCAATGGAGAATCAGAACAACATTCAAGAACCAGTCTCCGAAGACGTGCATAGCACGACTCCGAGCGGAGAGACCGGGGTCAGCGATTTCCGCGAAAGCATGGAAAATCGGGGGCAGGGCCGGGTTGCCGACGCAGCCGGAGTTCGGTCTATGGACGGGGAGCCCCATACGGCCCCGAGCAATTCGCTGAATGACATGCCGACAGCGGACGATCCTTTCGGCACGGCGACACCGAGTGCCCGAGTGGCGGAGATGCAACAGACCAGCGACGGTCCCAGCTACGAGCAGGGGCAAGGAACGGAAGATCCAGCCACGGGCGGTAGTACCGACCCACACAATTTCATGACGCACGCGAACAGCGGCGACGAGACTGAACTAACGGACAAGGAGTAGATCAGACGATGAAAGAAGACACGGTCGACAATCAGAACACCAACACCGAGCCTGTTGACGGCTACGCCGACACCGAAGGCGAAAGCAACGTCGGCTCCCCCGACCCCGGCGTAGAGCCCAAGCTGAAGCCGCTCGACCCGGACGAGTACGCCAAGGCCCAGAAGGAAGCGCGCTCCGAAGAGTAGAGCTATTGGCCACGCAGAGCTAAACTCCTGCGTGGCTTCTGCCAAATTACGAATCGCGGAGATATTCGCCAGTATCCAAGGCGAAGGCATTTGGGCGGGCACACCTTCGCTTTTCGTGCGCGTCAGCGGCTGCAACCTTCGATGCGTTTGGTGCGACACGCCGTATGCGAGCTGGAATCCCGAGGGGGACGTTCTCGACCTTACGGCAATCTTGGGCGAAGCCGACCGCTATGCGCTCAAGCACGTGGTCCTTACCGGGGGAGAGCCTATGCTCTTCGAGCCCATTGCCGAGCTTTCGCGGCAGCTCAGGCGCCGAGGGCAGACGATCACGATCGAAACCGCGGGCACTGTCTATCGCGACGTCGAATGCGATCTGATGTCGATCAGCCCCAAACTCGGCAACTCGACTCCTCCCGAGGAAAGCGGTTGGCAGGAAAGGCACGAGGAGACCCGGCTCAATCTCGACACTCTGTCTCAGCTGCTGGCAAGCTACGACCATCAGCTTAAGTTCGTGGTGGATCCGGAGAAAGGAGATGACGTCGGTGAGATCGAAGAGCTGCTGGCGAAGCTGCAACCCGTCCGTCCCGACCGTGTACTGTTGATGCCGGAAGGCACCGATTCCGAGACCCTGGCAAGAAGGCAGCGGCTCCTCGTCCCAATCTGCATGGCCAAGGGCTGGCGGCTCTCGCCGCGGTTGCATGTCGACCTCTTCGGAAACACCCGCGGGACCTGACGGTTGTCATCCTGGAAGTGAGCTACATTGGGCCGTGAAACTGCTTGTAGGTTACTTCTCGAGGGAGGTGAGGACCCTGTAACGCCCTCACTGCCGAAAGTAGATTCCTTCAGTTCGCCAGCTGCACTTCTAGGATGACTAGGAGTTCCATACTAATCACATGCGCTATGCCTGGCTCGCCGCCCTCGGGATTCTTCTCTGCGGATGCTCCGGAGATGAAACGCCCATTGCGCGGGCAGCCGGCTCGTGGCCAGGGCAGTTTGCGGTCGAATCCGCTGATGGCAAGACGGATAAAGCCGCGATCGACGCGGAGCTGATGAAGGGGAACCTGCACCTATACGCAACCGGCATGAAGTTCCGGTTAGAGATGAACACCAAGCACCAGGGTTTCACCATCGGAGGAAAGTGGACCGCGCAGAAAGACAGGGTGACGATTACCGCCGACACTTGGGAATTTGACAATCCGACTGACGAGGATCAGAAGGCTCTCGGTCTGAAGCTCATCTCTCCGGACGATCTCAGAACTACTTTCGGCCACGCCGTGGTCTTTGACGAGTCGGCGGATAAGCGGAAGCTGACAGGTCTCAAAACCAGCCTGGGGAAGTTGGTTGGCCGGTTTGAATTCGTGCGGCCGATTCCGAGATGATTTGCGCTCCCTTCCTCTTGTGACGATGTTGTGCGTCAGAGGGGGAAGGGGATAAAGGGCATGGAGGTTCTGGAAACGCAGATAGGTGTGGCTTCCCGAACCGCCACCCCCTAACCCCCTCCTCCTCCAGGCACAGATATCCGGCAAGAGGAGGGGGCTTGCGTGTCCTCAGCCGGAAACTTTTCTCCCCCATCCGCTTAGTAGCCTTATAATGGCCTCAGGAATGTCCGAGCCGATTGGCAGCGTAGGGTGGCCTGGTGGAGCCAAGGCAGCGGTTTCGCTGAGCTACGATGGTGGCCTGCCTGACCATCTGATGCTCGCCGAGCCGCTACTACGTACCTTGGATCTGCGCGCGACTTTCTATCTCAGTGCCACCTTCTTCCTCGAGAACCCAAAAGCCTGGGCAGCCCTCGCCACCGCGGGGCACGAAATCGGCAATCACAGCCTCTTCGGCGTCACGGGCTCTCGCGGGGAGCTGCCGAATTGGACGTTGGAGATGGTGGACACCGACCTCCAAATGACAGAGGCACTGCTTCGCGACTACCTTCCCGGACCCACTGACCGCAGCTTCGCCTACCCGGGAGACAATCCAGTAACGGCAGAAGGCTCTTACGAGAACGTTGTCGATCAGCACTTCCGATGGGCTCGAACCCGCCAGACGGGTTTGAACCACGCCATCTTCTGTAATCCACGGGCCCTTCGCGCGCTTCCCAGTTTTGGCCTTTCAGGAGCCGGAATGGTGCAGAAGTCGGAGGAGGCGCTCGACCTCGGCGCGTGGGCGATCTTTGTATTCGAGGGCATCGGAAACGGCTCGGACTCTTGCGGCGAGCGAGACCATGAGCTGCTCCTGCGCCATCTTGCCGCGCGAAAGCCTGACCTCTACATCGCCCCGGTCAGGGATGTAGCCGAGTACATCGTCCTTGCCCGTGAGCGTATGACGGTTCGTTAGGCGATGAAGGTAAAGCTTCTCATCCTTGTCTTGGTGGCTATCGCCCTGGCCGCTGGCGGCGTGCAACTGGCGCGTAGGGTTGACAGGCCCGATGTGAAGGCTGCGGAGCTTGCTGCGGCGATCACGCGGGCTCAAAGCTCATTGCCCAAGTTTCGCGCACGCCTTGAACATCCGGAGCCGGGTGATGAGGGCTTCTTCATCCGCGTCCGCTTCAGCAACGAAGGAAAGGCGGCGGAATATCTGTGGATGAGCAGAGCCCGTACGGCGGGGGAGGGTTTCAAAGCGATCCTCGCCGAACCGCCGTTCTTCCGAAAGGACATTCAGAAGGGCGACGAGCTAACGGTCAAAACCGCGGACGTCGTCGATTGGACGATCCGCCGTCGTGGCGGTACTCCTGAAGGCAACTTTACGCAGGGGCTCGAGCCCCACGGCTAGTCGCCGCTGCCGTTCTCTCCTGCGGGAGCGGTGGTGGCAGAATTGGCGCTGTTGCGAGCCCGCTCCTTCATGCCCTGAGCGATACCGCCGCCGGTCGTGCCTCCAACATCGCCCACCACGGGGGTGATGCTGCCTACATTAGGTCCAACCGGGGTGATGCCTCCTCCAGGCCCTGCGGCGGCTGCGCCGGGCGGCACCGGAGCCGGGGTATCGGCAGCGGCCTCCGGCTTCTTGCAGCCACAAAGCAGAACACACGCCGCGGCACCGAAAAGGATTGCCTTCATGCATTAAGCATACGTCGGATTTCCGTGGCGATGCGATCGGACGGGCCTACTCTTCCGCCAGATACTCAGCGACGAGAGCGGCGGTGTCGTTCAGCGCATCGACGTGCGTGCGCTCGTAGCCGTGGCTGGTATCCACTCCAGGCCCGATGAGGGCAACTTCGGCGCTTCCTCCTGCTCGCCAGTAGGCGCTCCCGTCGGAACCGTACATGGGATAGACATCGGTCTTGATGTCGATCCCCCGCTGATCGGCGATACCTCGGAGCTTGTCGCTCAAGCGCTTGCTGTAGGGGCCGCTTGAATCTTTAACGCAGAGGGAACAGTGAAATTCGTCGCCTTGAAGCCCGTCACCAATGCATGCCATGTCGAGGACGACGAGCTCACTCAGGTCGGTGGGAAGAGAGTCTACGCCGCCGTGGCCGACTTCTTCGAAATTAGAGACGAGGAAACTTGTCCTTTGGGCGGGAGTCACGCCGCTATCGCGCAACGCCTTGATCGCGGCCAGCGCACAGGCGATGCAAGCTTTGTCGTCGAGAAAGCGGCTGCGGATGAAGCCGGACTCGTTCTGCTCGACCCGCGGGTCGAAATAGATGAAGTCGCCGACCTCGATGCCCAGGAGGCGGGTCTCTTCGGCGGTGGTGGTGCGCTCGTCCAGCCGGACCTCCATCGTATCCGCGTTTCGCTCCATCGTAGCGGCTTGCTTATTGACATGCCCTGCGCCATTGTTAAGCACCAGCGATCCACGTACAAGCCGTCCCGACCGGGTAGCGATGCTGAGGCCTTCGCTCTCGACGGTCGGCCACATAAGGCCGCCGATCGGGGAAAGGCGCAGGCGTCCGCTGCCTTTTACTTGTGCCACGATCGCACCAAGCGTATCGACGTGTGCGGTCATCGCACGCGGGCGGTCGCTCTTTAACCCGTCGAGGGTGGCGATCAGGGCTCCCTTAGTTGTCAGCCGCGTCTGCACGCCCATGTAATCCAGCTCCTGCTGAACAAACGACACCGCGTATTCGGTGTCGCCGGTCGGGCTGGGAGTATTCAGCAGGTCGACCAAGGTTTTGGTCAGGTACTCGGTCGAAATCTCAAATCGGGCCAATAGGGTTCTCCGCCGCAGTGTTTACCCTAGTGCCTTGCCTTTAAACCTTGGCTTCTCCGAGTTGTAGCGGGATTGAAACCAAACGGTGATGCAGAGGCTGGTGACGAAAGCGACAAAGCCCACGACGTCCATCGTCAGATCCCACCGATCGTGAGCGGCTTCATAAGCTTGACCAGGGGCATAGCGCGGCCTGGTCAAATAGAGGATCGTCAGGAGGGTGCCTGCAAGGGCAAATAGGATTCCTTGTGCGCCAATCAGCCGAAGCCTCCAATCTCGTCTCATGGACTTATTATAAGTGCGACTCCGATCGGGCATCAGGAGCGATCAAGGTCGCTCCGGGCGGGTTCCGAGCGCGGTCCTATGGGGTATCCTTCGCTCTTGCCGAAAGGCTCTCTGCTGCCCATTCAACTCGGCGCAGCCTTAATGTCCACAGGGAGCGACATGAACAACAGAAAATACGAAGCATTTTATATCGTCAAACCGGACCTCGCCGATGGCGACGTCCAGAAGATCGCCGACCGCTTCAAAGGCGTCGTCGAAGAGAAGGGCGGCAGCGTTGAAAAGGCCGCCAAGTGGGACAAGCGTAAGCTCGCCTACGAAGTCAAGGGCTACAAAGAGGGCAACTACGTTCTCATGAATTTCGATGCCCCGGCTGCACTTCCGAAAGAATTGAACCGTCTGATGCAGATTTCCGATGATATCATTCGACATCGGATCTACACGATCGAGGAGTAATACGTGATCAACAGCGTCGTATTGATTGGCCGCCTGACGCGCGACCCAGAGCTTCGCACCACGACGTCCGGCAAGAGCGTCTGCGATTTCAGCATCGCCGTCCAAAAGACGCGAAAGCCGACAGATGGCTCACCCGACGCCGATTTCTTCCGTGTCAACTGCTGGGAGAAGACCGCCGAGTTCGTGTCCAACTACCTTCACAAAGGCCGCCTCGTCGCTGTTGAAGGACGTCTGCAGTCTCGCAAGTACGTAGCCTCCGACGGATCTAACCGTGAAGTTGTCGAGATCGTCGCCAGCAATGTCCAAGGCCTCGACCGTCCTCGCGACGATGCCGGTGGCGGAGCTGCTGGTGGCGGCGAAGGCTATGCCGCCGCGGGGGCACGTGCTACGGCTGCCGTGTCCGCGCCTAGCGCCGAAGAGTACGATCCCTTTGCGGACGATTAGTCCAGTTCCAGGATGTCAACTCATCGCAGGAGGCTACTTGCGTTGGTTGTCATCCTGACGCGCGTCATCGACGAACGCAGTGAGTGATGGACGCAGCAGAAGGACCTAACTGCGGACGCTGCTCGTTCGGTAACAACGCCCGTTACAGTAGATCCTTCACTAGAAGCGTCGCTCACTGCGTTCGCCGACGCTTCGGCTCAGGATGACAAACAGCGTGGTCCCCTACTAGACTCCGGTCATCAATCGGATCAGCTTCTCCTCATCCGCATCGTCCCGAGATAGCTCGCCGACGATCTTTCCCTGCCGCATAACTAAGATGCGTGTGGCCAGCGCCAGCATTTCCGGCAGTTCGCTGCTCACAACGAGCACGGCGCGGCCCTCTTTCGCCATTTCCCGAAGAATGTCGTGGATCTCTTGCTTGGCGCCCACATCGACACCCCGTGTTGGCTCGTCGACCATCAACACCTTACAGTCGGCGGCGACCCACTTTGCGATGACGAGCTTCTGCTGATTACCGCCTGAGAGCCCGGAGGTCGGGGCTTCGAGAGAGGGCGCGCGGACACGGAGACGGTCGAAGTAGCTCTGGGCCTGCTTTCGCTCTTGCTTCTGGCGCACGAACCCGAACGCCGCGAGACGCCGCAGAATCGTCAGGGTCATGTTCTCCCTCACCCTCATCGAGAGCACGAGGCCGTGCCGCTTACGGTCTTCGGGAACGAGACCTAACCCAAGCTTCAGTGCCATTCGCGGATCGCGGATGCGCACCTGCTTGCCGCACACGGCGATCCGGCCGAAAGCGCTTCCATCGAGTCCGAAAATCGCCTCCAGCACCTCGGTTCGACCAGAGCCGACGAGGCCGGCAATGCCCAAAATCTCGCCCTCCCGCACTTCAAGCGAGATGTCGTTGAATTTGCCATCGCTGCTCAGCCCCTCGACCTGCAGCGCCATCTCCCCCGCGCTCGCGTGACTGCGGGTTGCAAGGTCGAGATCGCGCCCGATCATGCTCTGGACGAGGCTCTCCTCAGTAAAATCCTTCGTCGGCTTCGTGACAACGTGCTTGCCGTCCTTCAGAACCGTGATGGAGTCACAAAGCCGGAACACCTCGTTAAGCCGGTGAGAGACGTAGATGCAGGTCACGCCGTCGCGCTTGAGCTGTTCGATGACCTCGAACAGCCGCTCAGATTCGCCGTGGGAAAGGGATGAGGTGGGCTCGTCGAAGATCAACACTTTCGCGCCCCTTGCGAGAGCGGATGCGATCTGCACGGTCTGCTGCCGCGAAATCGGGAGATCGCCTAAGCGCCGGTCTGGGCTGATATCGGCTCCGAAGCGTGCAAGCGCGGCCTTGGCCTCGTTCCTCATCGCCTTAAAATCGACGAACGGGCCATGGTGCGGCATATGGCCGAGCGAAAGATTCTCGGCGACGGTGAGGTTCTCGCAGAAGAGCAGCTCCTGATGGACCATGCCGATACCGGCGTCGAGGGCTTGGCCAGGGTCGCCAAAGGCAACTTCCTTCCCCTCTAGCATCACTTTTCCGTCATCTGCTTTATAGATGCCCGCGACGATCTTGCCGAGCGTGGACTTACCGGCTCCATTCTCACCCATGAGGGCGTGACACGAGCCTTGCTCGATGGAGAGCGATACGTCGTCGAGGGCGACGACGCCCGGAAATCGCTTGCAGATATTGGTCAGTTCGAGAATGGCGCTCATGTACCGGCAAGTCTCCTCTGCGCCAGTTTACGACTGAACTGGTCTAGCAGCACAGCGATAACGACTGCGCAGCCGATGATTATCGATTCATAGTTTCGATCGAGGTGAAGATAAGTGATGGCTTGGCTGATGAGAACGATCACGAGAGTGCCCAGTAAAGCCCCAAAAGCGGCCCCTTTTCCACCCGTCAAGGAAGCGCCTCCTACGACAGCGCCCGCGATCACCTTCAGCTCGTAGCCTGTGGCATCGGCGCAGCTCGCGGCGCCATAGAAGGAGTTGCCGATGTAAGCGGCCAGTCCAGCCGCGAGACCGCTGATCAGATAGACGCCGATGTGCACGCGGTTTACGCGGACTCCCGAGTAGCGCGCCGCAGTCTCGTTGCCGCCCGTGGCGTAGACTCCCCGTCCTGCCGTCGATTTCGATAGGTAAAGCCACCCGAGGATCGCGACTAAGACCATGAGGATTCCCGGAACCGGCGTCAAGCCGCTCGAAAGCCCCAGGGTCGAGCGGATGGCGTCGATAGCGTGGCCCGGAAAAGGAATGCTCTCGGCCTTGCTGATCACAAAAGAGATGCCCCGGAATATCCACATCGTGCCGAGGGTGATGATGAAGGGATGCACCTTTAAGGCTGCAACCATGACCCCATTCAGCGCTCCGCAAACGACACCGATAGCGAGACAGATGAGGAGCGGGATCCAAGCTGGGGTGCCGGGCGAGTTGCGGAGCCAGAGAGCGGTTACCACGCCTGCCAAGGCATAGATCGAGCCGACGGAGAGATCGATTCCGCCAGAGATGATGACGATAGTGGCTCCCACCGCCATGATTGCGAAGAGGCTGGCGTCAGAGGTCACCTGGATCAGGGAGCGCGGATTTAGGAAGGTGTTGACGGAGTGGCCGGTGCTGCGGTCGACATAGCTGCCCGCGAAGGAACTAATGACGATGCAGAGGGCGACGATGACGAGAACGAGGCCGAACTCTTGGGCTCGCAACAAAGAGCCGTAAGTCCCCCGCCGCTTCGCCATGCGCGGAGGATACCGAATCCCCCTCCTCTTGCCGGATGTCTATGCCGGGAGGAGGAGGGGGTTGGGGGGTAGAGGTTCCTGACCTACACTGACCTCCAAGCTCCCGGAACCTCCATCCCCTTTATCCCCATCCTCCTCCATCGCACAAACATCGTCGCAAGAGGAGGGGGGAGCTGTTATTCCAGGAATTGCGGCTCTGGATCGGGGTCGATGCCTCGCAATATCATGCCTTGGCCCCTCGACTTGTGCTGGTCGTCGAGCGGCTTGTCTTCAGGGTCGCGAAATTGAACGAGGAGGGTTGTACGTGCCTCCGACGAGGTGTTGACTCCTGAGCCGTGGATGGTCAGGTAGTTGAAGAAGAGCACGTCGCCTGCTTCGGCCTCGCAGATCGTCGCGCTTTCAAGCGGGCACTTGTCGAGTGGGAGGTGGAAGTTGCCTTCGTGGGGGAGAGGGCCGAGTTTGTACGATCCCGGCACAACGCGCAGGCAGCCTTTATCCATGGATGCGTCGTCGAAGTGGAAGATCGCAGCCGTCATCGTGTCCCGCTCGTGGGGAAAGTAGGGGTAGTCCTGGTGCATTGGGAAAGGTGAGCCCTTCTCCGGTGGCTTGATGAACATCTTGTTGTGGTGCAGCTGGACGTTCGGCCCGATCAGGTCCGCAGCGGCATCGGTAAATCTGCGATCTAGGAGAAGGGCCGCGAGAGCCGCTGAGTAGAACTGAACGTTATGGCAGTGGTGGATGACGGTCTTTTCTGCCACCATCGCACGCGCTCCCGCCCAGGTGGCGTCGGTGTCGTGCCCTTTGCTTAGCCGCTCCGTGAGCGCGTGGCACTCAGCGCGGAGCTTGGCCGCTTCCACCTTCGGGAGCAGGCCTTTGACGAGAATGTAACCGTTCTCGCGATAGAAGCTGATCTGATCTGGCGTGAGGCTCATGGCTGATTATGTGGCTTTTTGGAGTGCGCGGATTTATCCGCGCACTCCAAAGAGGTTATTGCAGGTCGAACAGCTCGTCCGTCGTCAGGTCACCGTCCTTGTCGATGTCGCCAAGAGTGTTCCGCACGAAGTCCACGCTGTTATAACCAAACCCAAACGAACCGGAGCGGAGCACAGGTTTGAAGGCCTTGGCGTGGCTGTCGCACCAGAGCACGATGCCCATCCCGTTGTGCCGCCCGTGAAAACTTGGATTCTCCGCGGACGGTGGGTCGAGGTAAGTGCTGCCCTCGAGCGTCGGAGTCGTGTACTGCCAATTGTTGATGCGGGCGCAGGTTGCAAAGCACACGGTCTCGGTGACGTTTCCGATTTGGCCGTAGCTCACCGGAGTCGGCGTCTCGATGTAGGAGGGAGGCGGATAATTGGCGGGGCTGAGATAGGCGTAGTTGTAGCCGTAGCCAGTCAGGCCAAGGGCCGATCGCAGCTTGTTATCGAAACTGGGATCGGTTTGAATCCCTTGATTCCGCGTGTAGGGGTAGAGCAAACCTTCCTGTGGCTTCAGAACTGCGCCGTCCCAACTCCCCCACCAGTAGAGAGTCACTCCCGAACCCGCGGTGGAAACGCGCATCATCGTATCGTCGAAATCGGTGCCGTACATCGTCCAGGCGAGACCGATCTGCTTAAGGTTGCTGATGCTGGCCGTCTTCTTCGCGGCCGACTTGGCTTGAGCGAAGACGGGAAAGAGGATCGCGGCAAGGATCGCGATGATTGCGATCACGACGAGGAGCTCGATGAGCGTGAAGGCGTTGCGGCAAATGCCGCCTTTACAAAGCACGATATGGAACCTCCGTTTGGCAGGCGTGAGCCGGCCGGTCGAGGCCTTGGAGAAAGAGGGGAAGCGAAGGTGAATGCCCTCGCCGCACCACCTATGCTCGTAGGCGAAAGCGTCACAGATTTCCTGTGGAGCGGGCATTCGGGCTCGTCCTTTCGGACCTACCGTTGCGGCACAGCGCCGGAATTTGACCGGCTTTCCCCGTTCTCAGTCGCACCACGACGGTGAGACCACCACAGAGGCAACGAGTTTATCACGCCGGAAAGCTATTTGCCGTAGGCATCGCGCCAGGCTTCGCGATATTTCGTGTGGACGTAGCGTGGAACGGCGAGGATGTTCGAAGCCTTCTCCGCGGGCCGCAGCTCTTCCGTAAAACCCATGAAGTAGAGGGCCTTCTTGGCAGCCGCCACCGCACGGTTGTCCCACTTTCCGTTCGGATATGCCACGTACTGGTAGAACCCTCCGAGATGGGCAATCAGATCTCTCTTAGAATTGGCCATCTCGCTATAGAGTTGCTCGTCGGTAAGTTGGCGGAGATCGGCGGGGTGGGTGACGGTTTGGGAGCCGATCGTCACAAGCTTCGATCTCTGAAGCTCGAGAAGCTGCCGCCAAGTCATCTTCGGCCTCCCCACCTTGCTCCCCACCATCGACGTGTGAACGAACATTGCCGTGGGGATGCGACGCTGTCGCAGAATGGGCATGGCGCGGTCGTAAAAGCCGAGATAGCCGTCTGCAAAGGTGATCGCGATGGCTCGGCGAGGCAAGACTGTCCCGTTGACGAGGTGGTCGTACAGCTGATCCAGAGTGATAAATGTGGCGCCCTGGGACTTGAGCCAATCGAGCTGCTGCTTGAACTCGTCGACTGAACAGTCGAACCAGAGGGAGCTCGCGTCTCGCCGCTCGATGATGTCGTGATAGGTAAGGATCGGGGTGCGCCCGCGAAGGTTTGGCTTAAGGTCGTGGAATGAAGCCTTCGCCGACTTGTGCGACGACATAACCTTGAACGGGCGCAAGAGCTGCTGAGGGATGGCCAGCATTGCACTGAGCAAAAGGAAAGCGCAGGCTAGGAGACGAACCATTACTTTGCCTTAAGAGCGGCCAAAACTCCCTCCGCAAGGGCGTCCGCCATCTTTTCTCTGCCCTTCCTACTCACGAGGAACGCTTCGTCAGCCCGATTCGTTAGCACAACCATTTCGATGAGGACCACCGGCACCTTGGAATAAATTGAGCCGACCAGCGCACCGTGTTTGGCGCCTACGGCCGTCGCTCGGTCTCCCTTTAACCCATTATCCTGCAGCTTTCCCTTAAGAGTTGCCGCAACCACGTCGTGAAAGGCCTTGCCCTTCGAGCGGCTGAGTTTAATGATTTGCGCCGAGGGACCTCTAAAGCCGCGATCAACGCCTTGTTGCGCGGGAAAGTAAACGGTGAAACCGCTGCCCACCGCGGCGTCGCAGTGCAGCCGGATCATTAAGTCGGCCTTGGCTCGGTTGGCGGTTTCCGCGCGCGCTTGGTTCCGAACGAGCTGCTTTTCCGATTGTTTTGTCAGCACGACTTTGATGCCGCGCTTCTCAAGCCGCTCCTTCAGGAGCAATGCCTCTATCCAGTTCGCATGCAGCTCCGAAAGCTCCTTCCCGGTGGTACCGACGCCTACTTCAGACGGATGGCCGGGATCGATACAGACGACTTGAGCGGATGTTAGAGCCGCTGCGAGGAAGATGAGGATCGGGCAGAAAACAGGCCTATACATGGCTGTCTTAAGATGCCGGAGGTTAGTGCGTCTGGCTGGTCTTCTCTTTGGACTTCGCCGCGCGCTCCCAAAGCTCAACCGTGCGAACATCGCGTCGGCGGCGCTCCATCGCCTGATCGATCTTCATCGTCAGGATCTCGTAGGCGTCCACTCCGGGAGTGTTCTTTTCAATGTAGTCGAACGCGCCCCGGCGCATACACTCGACAGCATTGCCGACGTTGCCATAGGCGGTCATGACGATGACTTCGGCAAACAGGTCGCGGGCGAAAGCCGCTTGGAGAACATCGAGACCGCTGTTCGGCTCATCCATGCTCATGTCGGTCACGATCACGTCGTAAGCCTTCTCGGCTGAGGCGATCTTCTCCGACCCCTCAGCGGCGCTTCCGGCAGTGGTGACCTCCAAGCCGTTCCGCTCCAGCCGGCGTCGAACGGCATGCAGCACTCCTTCCTCATCATCGATTACAAGAACGCGGCACACGGTTGGAGAGTATATCTGGTGCGGCCGCCGGAGCGGGGCAGGATTGGAGGATTGCGGGACTAAGGATTGGGAACGGAGCCAGGCACGAGCCAAGTGGATGAGTCTACTGGGCTAATCGAAGCCCTCACTTTCAGGAGGACAACCCAATCCTCCAATCCTTAATCCTCTAATCCCCGGCTCTGCCCGGGCGGTACCATCCCTGCATGTTCATCACCTTCGAGGGGCCGGAAGGGGCTGGAAAGAGCACCCTTATCCGCAGCCTGGCGGAGATGCTGCGAAAGCGCGGTCTGGAAGTCCTGGTGACCCGCGAGCCCGGGGCGGGTGACGTTGGCGCGGCCATTCGGAACATCCTTCTCCACGGCGATCACCTCGACCCGAAGTGCGAGCTTTTCCTATTTCTCGCAGACCGGGCCCAGCATGTCGCGGGCATCATCCGGCCTGCCTTGGATCGCGGGGCATGGGTGCTTTGCGACAGGCACGCAGACTCGACGGTGGTGTACCAAGGCTATGGCCGCGGGCTTGAGTTGGAACAGCTCAGAGCGTGGAACCGCTTCGCCACGGGTGGGCTGACTCCCCACGTAACTCTGCTCCTCGACATCGAGCCCTCGAAAGGCCTGGCGAGGATCGATTCAAAGGACCGCCTGGACTCTGAGCCTCTGGAGTTTCACAGCCGGGTGCGGGATGGATTTCTTAGCGAGGCCCGCCTCGCGCCCGAAAGGTGGGTCATTCTCAATGCGTCGCTGCCGCCGGATGAGCTTTCCCGCGCGGCTGAGGACGTCTTACTTAAACGGGCTCAAGTCGGAAGCCCATAATAGACCTGAGACCTCATGCTGATCCCCATAGCACTCCTCCTTATAAGGCCCGTGGACGGCATTCAGCGGTTCCATGACTTCGTTAACAAGAACAAGAGCTTCTCGGTCCAGATATCGGCCCGCTCGAACATCATCCCGACTCCGGGGAAAGGTAGCTACATCGTTAACCGCCCCAACTCCTTCCGTGTCTCCATCGACTGGGGGGCGGCTGACTACAACTACGTCAAGGACGCTTCGGGTGCGGTCGAGTTCGAGAGGTACCGCAAGACTTATCAGGAGTATCCGGGCTCACAGGGGATCTTTTACGACGAGTCCACCTTTGCTCCAATCCAAGCGGAGTCGATGCCCATCCCTCTGCTCAACGGCGATCTCAAGATGTTCTTGGCTCCGAGGTCGACCTACAAGCTGGTTAAGCAACAGGGCGGCAACCAGACTTACACGGCAACCTGGTCAATCGATGGAGGGAACGGCAAAGTCACCGCCGTCATCGGCGCGGATGGCCGGTTGATCCACTTCGAGGTCTATGCGAATAATCAGATGGGCGTCATGCACCGCGTGATGGACTTCTCGAATTACGTCTTTAACCCTAAGACGAACCCCTATACGTTCATTCCGGTACCACCGCTTGGCTTCACGATCTACCAATTTCCAACTACCTATCCAGAAGTCCAGATCGGGCACACGTTGCAGCTAGGAACTTGGAAATCCGCGGCGGGTTCGAAAAATATCGATGCGGACGTGCGCGGGAAGTTGATGGTGATTCGCGAGCCGTCGTCGCCGCCTGCCGACGCGTTGATCGCTTACCTTGATAAGCAGAATCTGCCAGTGAAGACGGTCGTCGTCTCCGTCGGTGAGTCAGGCGGACAGTTTTGGGCACCGGCTCCAGCCATCGCCTCCAAGCTGTCCTCGTTCGGTACACCGTTTTCCATCCTGCTTGACGCGCAGGGCAAGGTGACGGCCATGTGGCTCGGATTCAACCCCGACCGGCCGGAACAGCTCGTGGCGGAAATTACAAAAGCTGCCAAGGGGACTTCGGGGGAGTGAGGGTTGATAACATTCGCGCCACGATGTCCTCCACCGGGCGTCGCTTCGCCATCGTTGTGAGCCGCTGGAATGAGATCGTCACGAAGCAGCTTGTCGAAGGCGCTCTCGATGAGTTGGGCCGTTATGGCGCGCCTCATGTCGATGTGATCCATGTGCCCGGCACTTGGGAGATCCCTCCGACGGTCAAAAAGCTCGTGAACTCAGCCGATAAGCCGGAAGCCGTTATCGCCCTCGGGTGCATTCTCCAAGGTCAAACAACTCATGCCCAGCTTCTTGGCGCCGATGTCGGCTCCGCTCTGATGGCGTTGCAGGTTGAGAGCGAGGTGCCGATCTCCTGGGGCATTCTCACGCCGGAGACCTTGGAGCAAGCATTTGATCGCGCAGGGGCCAAGCACGGCAACAAAGGCCGGGAAGCGGCCCAGGCCGCACTCGAAATGGCAGGACTCCTGGAGAAGCTTTGACGGGAGGTTTGCCTCCGGAGCAAGCCGCACTTCTCGTCGCCGTCGGTGCAGTGGCGAGCGGACTGAACGCGGTTGCCGGTGGTGGCTCGCTGATCTCCTTTCCAACCCTGACCGTCGTAATTGGATTGCCGGAGAAGGTCGCGAACGCGACGAACTCGGTTGGCCTCTGGCCAGGCTCGCTATCCGGCGGGATCGGCTTCAAGAATCTCTATTCAAAGACGTCGCACTACCTAAAGATTCTTTTCCTGCCCACGCTGCTGGGCTCAGTCTCGGGAGCTTTCCTACTTCTGTCGACAAGCAACGAGGTTTTCCGCAGAGTCATTCCCGGGCTCATTTTCCTCGCCTCGCTCTTGCTCCTTTTCCAGCCGAAGGTGAAGCAGTTCGTGCTGGGGCACAAGTCGAAGCTGCCTACCTCCTACGGCTGGATTCTGCAGTTCCTCGTGGCGCTTTACGGCGGCTATTTCGGCGCTGGCATGGGGATCATGATGCTCGCCGCTTTCGCGCTATACATGGAAGGCACGATCCACGAGCTGAACGCGGTGAAGAACTGGCTCGGCCTCATCATCAACTTCTCCTGTTCGGCCGTGTTTATCGCTAAGGGGCTCGTGGAGCTATGGCCGGCGGTGTGGATCACGATCGGGGCACTTATCGGCGGCTTCGTGGCGGCCCGGGTGTCGCAGCGCTTTAATCCGGAGAAGCTGCGAGTGGCGATTGCGATCTATGGCTTCGCCATGACGGCGTATTTCGTGTACAGGGCGACGCGGGGGTAGGGATCGTTTGCCGGACTCGGACCGACCTGCGATCTACTCCTCAAGCTCCATCTCAGCGTCCTCCGTGCCTCAGTGGTCAAAAACTCCACCGCTGAGGCGCTGAGTCGCTGAGATTTCACTAGGAAACAGTTCCTTGGTTGTTCACGCTGGCGATCGACGACCTGACGAATAACCGCGTCTCTGTCTGCTACCCTATTCAGCAGTGAGCCTCGTCGGTAAAGTGGGGCGGCGACGGCCGCGAGCGGTGTTTGCGACAGTCGTCGTGTATCTCCTGCTTGGCGCGGGCGCGATTACCACTCTCTACCCCTTCCTACTCATGGTGAGCACTGGGTTCAAGGGCCCTACCGACGAGAACGACAACTCGCTCGTTCCCCAGTTCTGGTTCGACAAAGACCAGCTCCTCGACAAGTACGTCCACGACAAGTACAAGCAAGACGCGAGCGCGATTGCCAGCACCCGCACGGGCCCCACGGCTCCAGCCCAGCAGGTCGAGCTGTACCGCAAGTTCCTCATAAGCCTCCCGCCGATGGATTGGCGAGCCGGATTCGGTCTCGGTCCAAATCAGATGACAGGACGGTTGGACTTCATCTATCGCGAGTGGCTTCGCAAACGATTCCGAGACGACATCGACAAATACAACCGCGTCTATCTTGAAGAGCAGACCACTTTCGACGCGGTGACCACACCGGCGGAGCTGCTTGAGAGAGCCAAGTGGAATCCGAAGCCGGGGATCCGCTGGGACGATTGGATCGCATTCAAGGAGACGCTTCCGGCGGAGTATCGCGTCCCGATGCTCGCCCGCCAGCTTTTCCAAAGCTTCGCGAAGAGCAAGTACAAAAACCTCTTCGATCAAGTGCCGCCTGAGATCAAAGGCACGGCTACCAAGTTCGAACAGCTCGATCTGCCAGAAGCCGGACCGATCCTCGCGGAGTTTCGAACGACATGGCTCCCGCCGCGGTATCAGCGCCAAACCGTAGAGGACAAGTGGCTCGCATTCGCTGGACCGAACGTGTCGATGCCCATCGAGGCGTTAGAACGCGAGACAGTCGCTGCCCAGCGGGCCGAGATCAAAGGAGAGATGTCGGGGCGGAATTTCCGCTACGTCATTGGTTTTATCGCCCTACATGGGCGCGCGCTTTGGAATACCGCATTCTTCGCTCTCTTGATGATCGCGGCCCAGCTCATCATCAACCCGCTTGCCGCCTACGCGCTTTCACGCTATCCGATCAAAGCATCCGGCAAGATCCTGCTGTTTCTGCTCGCGACGATGGCTTTCCCCGCGGAAGTCGCCATGATCCCGTCGTTCCTGCTCCTGAAAGGCTTGGGACTGCTTAACACGTTCGCGGCGCTCGTCCTTCCGACCGCCGCCTCGGGATACATGATTTTTCTTTTGAAGGGCTTTTTCGACTCCCTCCCTTTGGAGCTTTTTGAGGCGGGACAAATCGATGGTGCGAAGGAGACGACGCTGATGTTGCGTGTCGCCCTGCCTCTGAGCAAGCCGGTGCTCGGTTATCTCGCTCTCCTCGCCTTTATGAGCGCCTACGGCTCGTTCCTCTATGCCTTCCTCGTCGCGCAGGACCAGAAGATGTGGACGCTGATGGTGTACATCTATCAGCTTCAAACCGCGGGGGCTCCTCGCTCTCTCATCATGGCTGCCCTGACCCTTGCCGCTTTGCCGACCCTGATCGTTTTCCTGCTCTGCCAACGCGTGATCATGCGCGGAATCGTCCTGCCGGGGGAGCGGTAGGTGTTTACGGGCATCGTGGAGGTGCTTGGGCGGGTGCGCTCGCTCGAGGCCGGTGTTCTGATTGTGGAACTGGACCAAGAGCTAGGGCCTGACCCGGTTCAGATCGGGGAGAGTATCGCCGTTAACGGCTGCTGCTTGACCGTAGTCCCCTCTGGACCGCGCGCCCCAGGTCTGACCTTAAGATTCGATCTCAGCCCGGAGACTCTGGCGCGCACCTCCCTGGGCATCCTCGCACCGGGAGCACATGTGAACCTGGAGCGCGCGATGCGGGCGGATGGCCGGTTTGGCGGGCACATCGTACAAGGCCATGTCGACGCCACGGGGGAAGTGGTGGGCGTTAGCCCTTCCGAGAACTCCACGGTTTTCCGATTCCGCGTCCCAAGCGGATCGGAGCGGTATCTGATCGACAAGGGCTCTATCACGGTCGATGGCATCTCTTTGACGGTTGTTGAGCCGCAAGGAACGGAATTCGACGTGTGGGTGGTCCCTCACACCCTCACGGCAACCAACCTCGGAGAAAGGAAATCCGGTGATCGCGTAAACCTCGAGTTCGACGCCCTCGCCAAATACGTGGAGCGCCTATTGTCTTTCCGCTAGCATCAGGGGTTGGAAACGCATACATGCAAGAATGCGTCTACAAAACATGCTTGCACTCCTCGTTGGTCTAGTCTTTCAAACACCGATGGCGCTGCCGGAGAATCCGAGCGCCGATTACTCCGGCATCCCTCAGATCACCGGAGGCAGCGTTACGATGGTGACCCACGCCGCCACCATCGAGCTTTACAAGGATTACGCGTTGGTTAGCAGCGTTTCCCAAATCCACAATGACGGCGGTGTCGGAATGGTGACGGTCAATATCCCCCGAGGAAGGCTCGGCGATTCCCGATCCGGAGGCCCGGGCTTCGCCGTGACGGCTACTTGGGCTAACGCTCCGATCACGCTAACATCAGGCGCAACGAATACGGCGGAGGTAGGCAAGAGCGTTGTCTTCACCAACACCCTTTCCGGCAGAGCGGCGATGAAGGCAAAGGGCAGCTACGCCTTGCGAATCAGCTACCGCGTTCCGCTTGGCCGCTGCGGATTTGATCGAAAGCAGTTTCTCGCCGCCTACGACATGAGCAGCTCACACACGATTGGGGCTCTCAACGTGACTTACAAGTTCGCAAAAGGTGTCGTCTTCCGTCTTCCCGCACCCAAGCCGGACCTGGGTTGGCAGATCGGCGACCGAGGGGCTTTCGTGAGGTTGAATAGCTACGACGGCTCCGCAGGCTTGTCCTATCTCGAGTTCTACTCGGGCGGCTTCAGCCCGATAGGAAACTGATCCCCAACTTGTCATCCTGAAGCGCGTCATCGACGAGCGGAGCGAGTGATGGACGCAGCAGAAGGATCTACTATCAGTTGTCGCTTGTATTGAGAGCAACACCCGTTTCAGTAGGTTCTTCGCTCAAGCCCACTGCTCGCTCTGCTCGTCAGTGGCGCTGCTCACAATGACAAGCCGTTAGAGCATTTCCGCCAAGAACTCGGCGGCGGCGTTTAGAGCTTCGTCAACTTTCGAGGGGTCCTTGCCGCCTGCGGTTGCGAACTCCGCGCGGCCACCTCCTCCTCCGCCTACGATCGGCGCGACCTTTTTGATCAGGTTGCCCGCATGGGCGCCTTTTATGACCGCTTCCGAGCCAACTTTGCAGATGAGCTGCACTCGGTCGCCCGTGATAGCCCCAAGGGCCACGAGGTCCTTGTTCTGGGCGACTGCATCGTCCACCGCGCTTGCCGCGACCTTCGGATCGACGTCTTCGAACTTGCGAGTCCAGAGGAAGACGCCCTTGACCTCTTGCATCTCATTCGCATTGCCGCTCTCGCCTCTGGCTAATGCTAGTTCGGCCTTTTCACGTCGCTTACGCTCCTCGCGTAGGTGTTCGTGCAGACGGTCGATGGCTCCAAGCACGTCCTTTGGCGCGCTTCTAAGCCTTGCCGCCGCTTCATAGAAGGCGCCGGTCTGTTCGAGCACCCATGCGTACGCGCCCTCGCCAGTTACAGCTTCGATTCGCCGCACGCCACTTGCCGCGCTGGACTCGCTGGTGATCTTGAAGAGGCCGATTTCGCCGGTTTGGCGCAGGTGGGTGCCGCCGCAGAGCTCGCGGCTAAAGTCGCCGATCTCGACCATCCGCACCCGGTCGCCGTACTTCTCGCCAAAGAGAGCCATCGCCCCTCGCTCCTTGGCCTCCGCGATCGCCATGTCCTGATAGATCGTAACGGCGGTGTTCTTAAGCGCCTCCTCGTTAACGATGAACTCGACCTTCGCAAGCTCTTCAGGAGACATCGGTTTGCCATGGGTGAAGTCGAACCGCAGGTGGTCCGGTCCGACGTAAGAGCCCGCTTGGGTGACATGCTTGCCGAGCACTTGCCTAAGGGCCGCATGGAGGAGGTGGGTGGCGGTGTGGTTGCGCTGGATGCGCATTCGGCGGTTGACGTCGATGCGCGCCTCGACCTCGATGTTCAGCAGCGCCTTTTGGATGATCTCCTTGGCTTCCTCCGGCGACTCGCCTTGGAGGGTGACCGGCAGATTGACGGGTTCGACTTCGTGTACGAAGACGCCGTTCTGCTTCATTACATCGAGAACGCGGCCTTCGAATCCTCCGCCGGAGAGGGTGCCCGTGTCGGAAGTCTGGCCGCCTGATTCGGCATAGAAGGGGGTTTGATCCAGGGCTATGGCGAGATGGCTGGGTCCAGATGCGCGGTCGGAGTCACGCGGTCCTAAAGCCCCCTCCTCTTGCGGCGATGGTTGTGCGCCGGAGGAGGAGGGGGCTGGGGGTGGAGGTTCCGGAACCATCACCGCACCCACGATATGAGACTGGGTTCGCAGCTCGTCGTAGCCGCGGAAGACAGTTGGCGCGGTCGTGCCCTGCATCGAGGAGCCTTGGACTCCGCCGTAGACGGACTCTCGCTCAGACCCTGCACGACTGCGTTGCTGCGCTTCTAGCAGCGCCTGCTCATAGCCGACCTCATCGACCTCCACTCCCGCCTCTTCACAAAGCTCTTTCGTGACTTCGAGCGGGAAGCCGTAGGTGTCATAGAGCCGAAAAGCAGACTCACCAGGCAGTTTCCGAACTTTGCTACCGGCAAGTGCAATGATCTGTTGCTGCAGCATCTCCGTGCCTGCCGCTAAAGTGCGCCGGAACAGAGCCTCTTCGTTCTTCAGCGTCTCAACGATGATCTCCCGCCGTTCGTGGAGCTCCCGGTAGTGGTCCCCCATCGACTCGACCACGCCTTCGAAAACGAGGTGGAAGAATGGCTGCTCGATGCCAAGTGCCCGCTGCCCTTTGAGCACCGCACGGCGGATAAGGCGGCGCAAGACATAACCGCGGCCGCTGTTGCCAGGCAGCACGCCATCAGCGATGCAGAAGACGGCGGTGCGGATATGGTCGGCGATGATGCGTGTAGCTGTATCTTTGCCTGGGTCGGAGCCGTACACGTATCGCGTCCGGTCACTCTGCCCTTCGGGGGAGAGCTTAGGTGAGGGGGAGTCTGCCACCCCCTGCCCATCCCTCAAAGACAAGCCACTTTGAGGGATGGGAGAGGCCACTTCCTCAATCTTCCGCAGGATCGGCTGGAACACGTCCGTGTCATAAAGCGAGGTCAGCCCCCCTAGAACCGTAGCCGTGCGCTCGAGGCCCATGCCGGTGTCGATCGATTCGAACGGCAGAGGCGGCATGCCTACTTTCACGTAGCCCTCGTGAGGCCGGTCGGGATTGCGCAGCTCGCCTTGCCACTCGAACTGAATAAAGACGTCGTTCCAGAACTCCAGCCACTTGCTCTCGGCCTCGTCGCGGATCCAGTCTTCCCGCGAGTAGGAGCCGCTGGGCGGCTCGCCGGTGGTCCAGTAGAACATCTCCGAGTTCGGGCCGCACGGGCCGGGAGGGCCGTTCGTGAAAGCCCCTGCGGGCCAGTAGTTGGTGTCTTCGCCAAGCCGGAAAATTCGGGTAGCGGGATCGATGCCTACCGAGGAGACATGCCCCGACCACGCTTTGAAAGCCACGTCGTCATCCTCGAAAACTGTAAAGCTGACCCGTCGCGGATCAAGGTTTAGCCACTCCGGCGAGGTGATGAACTCCCAGGAGAACGCGATGGCCTCTTTCTTAAAGTAGTCGCCAAAGCTGAAGTTGCCGAGCATCTCGAAGAAGGTGAGATGCGTCAGGTCACCGACCGTCTCGATATCGCCCGTACGCACGCATTTCTGAGCGGTCGTCAGCCTTTTGTTAGAGGGCTGGGCGATGCCTCGGAAATAGGGCTTGAACTGGACCATTCCCGCGCCATTAAACAGCAGGCTCTCATCGAGTCTGCCTGTGACGTCATACGGAATCAACGAGCCGGAGGGAAATTGAGCGTGGCCCTTCGACTCGAAAAAGCGCAGATATTTCTCGCGCAAATCGCGAACGGTCATTCGAATGAGGATACCGGGTTGGGATGATGGGCACTTCTGATGCGATGATGATTGCTCTCAAGGATCACAACGGAGCGCCAGGTCTCGCCAGCCAATCAGCAATCAACCATCATCCGCCCCACCCCGTCATAGATGTATGCGAAGATGGCCGCTCATTCTGTTAACCCTCGCGATTGTTATCGTGGGCGGGCGCTACATCTATGGCGCGATGAATAAGCCGGACGACAAGACGCTGATCCAGCAGGCGCTTGCGGAAGCGATCAAGGCTAGCAAGGAAGGCAGGCCGGGGAGCGTTATCGACAAGCTCGTGGACAACTTCACGGTCAACGGGACCGAAACCAGCAAGAGGCAAATCGCTGATTTCGTAAAGAACAACCATCCCGAGGTGGACATCAAGGACACAGACCCCCTCGTGAGCGGGGACACCGCTCAAATCACCTCCGACGTAGCGGTTAAGGTGCAGTTCCTTGGGAACCAGCAAGGGCTGACTTTCAAGGATGCACAGATCCTTTTCAAAAAGGAGTCGGCGATGGACTGGCTGATCTTCCCAACCACGAAATGGAGCCTATCTGCAGTGCGGGTGAAGGAAGAAGACATGCCCAATATCCCGATGCCGTAGTCGCAATTCCTTGGGACCCTCCTTGGCACAGAAAAATTGCGGTGGTATAGTCCGCGTCGAGTCTAGTGATTTCAAGAGGTCACGGGATTCGGCAACTTAGGAGGTTGTTTACTAATGAAGAAGCTTATTGCTCTGCTACTCGCAGGTCTCACAATTTCGGCCCTTATGGCCGGCTGCAGCAAGCCCGAAGAGGGCGACAACGCAGGCACGCCCGCCACCACCGCCGGTAAGGACGCCACGCCGAAGGATGCTGTCACGCCTCCTCCGGCAACGACGGCAGGCGATGCCGGCGCCACGGCTGGTACCGCGGGCTCGACCGCCGGCACGGCCGGCAGCACGGCTGGAACCGCTGGTTCCACTGCCGGTACTGCCGGCACCGCCGGCACAACTGCCACGGGCACGACCGCAGGCAAGTAAAACGGATACGCTCGACGCCGGGCAATTTGCCCGGCGTCGGCGCACTCTCCCCTCAGTCGATGCCGAACGCGTTGTAAACGATTTCGGCGATCGCAAGTCCAAGTCTCCGCTGTTGCTTTCGCGTCGAGCGAGGGCTAAGCGTCCAGAACGCGATTTCCGTCCAGTCTCCAGCGGGTAGAAGCGGGTGCAGCAGGTCGGAATAGGGAGGCTCATCGCAGCGCTCTCCGATCAACCAGATCGCATCCACTGCGTACACATAGGCTTCGATCACCTGCGGCTTCTCAGCCACAACGATCCGCAATTGGCCGGTGCCCCACGGGACGTGGTAACGCACCATCGGCGTGTCCTCATAGAGAACGTATTTGGGTAAGGCCGCGGGTAACTCCCGCGTAAGAACTCTTACGAGCTCGCCTGCACTTGTGAAATCATCAGCTTGGTCCATTTGGGTTCTCCCCCCTTAGGAGAATTTCCACCCAAAACCCAGCAACCCTTATCGTGTTGATTCCACGATATGCGCGGAATTAGGACTCGGCTTTTTCACAATCTTCCGTTACTCCATTTTCAGGTCGATCTGGTACCGTGACACCCATGCGCGAGAGCATGGAGAGGGCGCTGAAAGATGCGGCGCGGGTGCTCGAAGAGTTCAGCCGCGATCCCGCCACATTGAGCGCGATGGGCGCGGCGGTAACGGCGATCACGGACACCTTCAAACGCCGCGGCCGAGTGCTGTCCTGCGGGAACGGGGGCAGCATGTGCGATGCGATGCACTTCGCCGAGGAGTTCTCCGGCCGCTTCGACAAAGACCGCGAGCCCTACCCAGCGATAGCCCTCAGCGACCCTGCCCACCTAACCTGCGTCGCCAACGACTATGGCTACGATCACGTTTTCTCACGCCAGGTGGACGCCCTCGGACATGAGGGAGACGTATTAGTGATTCTCAGCACAAGCGGAAACTCGGCCAGCATCGTTATGGCGGCGGAGGCAGCCAAGCGGCGGGGCATGATCGTCTTCGGTTGTCTGGGCAAAGGGGGAGGGGAGGTGTTGCCGCTATGCGACATCGCTCTCCTCGCACCGGGAGGCCGTTCCGATCGTATACAGGAGCTTCACATGCTGGCTCTGCATGCGATCATCGAGGCCGTCGAAGAGGAGATGAGGTGCTGATATATCGAATCCCGTGGCGGCGACATTCCTGTCGCCACTCCGGCGAAGCCGGAGCAATTGGCTGGAGCTACGCTCCAGTGGGGACAAAAATGCCCCCGCCACGGGGGCTTGATGGGCCGCGAACGTAAGGCTTGGCTGATCACGTGGGTCTTTGCGATCCTTCCCCTCCTAGGTTGGTGGCTCTACGGTTTGTTCGACATCGATGAGGGCTTCTATGGAGCCGTCGTCGCAGAGATGAACCGGCGAGGCGAGTGGATCACCCCCTACTACAACGGCCATCCCTGGTTCGAAAAGCCGATTCTCCTCTACTGGGTTGCCAAGCCCTTTATGCTCCTGTTCGGGGACATCGTAGGTCCACGGCTCCCCAGCGTTCTTGCAACGATCGCGACCTATGCCCTGGTCGCCTGGTTCGCGCGCCGCAGGTGGGACGATCATACGGCGCGCTGGTGCGTTCTTGTGACGGCATCGTCGCTGTTCGTGGTTGCCTGCGGCCGCATGATGATGACGGACGCCCTGCTCGCCTTTTGCTTCGCAGGGGCATTTATCTTCTTTTGGGAGTCGCTGGAAGGGGATGGGCGCTGGCGCGTGCTTAGCGCCTTCTTCCTCGGCCTCTCCGTCTTGGCGAAGGGGCCGGTCGGGCTTCTGCTCTTTGTGCCCATCGTAGCTTGGACGTTTTGGCGGGAGAAGGAGCTGAGACCTTCGTTTCGGGGGGCATGGCTTCTGGGACTGCTGGTCTTCACGCTGACCGTCGCTTCCTGGTATGTACCGGCCTACCTCGTTAACGGCCAGGAGTTCGTGCAGAAGTTCCTCATCGAGCAGAACCTCAACCGCTTTACCGGTGGGGACGCCGCTCACACCCTTCCGTTCCTCGCCGGGCTGCCGATGTACTTCATCGTGCTGCTCCTGGGAATGGCGCCGTGGTCCTTCTATCTCTGGAAGGCGCGGCCCGGAGAAGCCGATCCCTTGCACCGGTACCTGTGGGTCTGGATGCTCGTTCCGTTCGTCTTCTTCACCATCAGCAAGGCGAAGCTGCCGCACTACGTGCTCCCTTGCGCAGTCCCTCTCGCTCTTATCGTGGGCAGCTATCTTGGACGCCGGACGGCGGACGAGCCGCCGAGGCTGGGTGTCTTCCGAATGCCACTGGTGACCAGCTTAGTGGTCGCCGTGATAGCCAACGTAGGCTTTGTGTTGTACTACAACCAGTCTCACGCGGAAGTGCATCGGCTTGCTTACTACGTTCGGGACAACGCGGGTCCCGATGACGATGTTGCCGCCTATCAGATGCCCAAACGCGAGAAGTCGCTGGGCACAGGCAAGCTGACGATCCAAGAAACCGCGCACCCCTCCCTAGCCATGTACCTAGACCGGGTGGTTCGTGAACCTGACGACATCCCGGCTTTGCTTGCCGATCCGCGCGGGCAGTGGGTGCTAACGCGGTCGGATCGGATATCCCCTGCGGACGTAGAAGCTGTTCATCACGCAGGGCGCGAGCTAAAACAAGTTTCGACGCGTGAAAAGCAAGATTTCTACCGGCTCTTTTATCTCTCGCGCGATCCGGGAGCCCGGACGAGGCGTTAGCCCCATCTATCCGAGAGATGATTGCTTCTGATTGTCATCCTGAAGCGCGTCATCGACGAACGTAGTGAGTGATGGACGCAGCAGAAGGAACCTAACTGCGGACGTTGCTCGTTCGGTAACAACACCCGTTTACAGTAGGTCCATCGCTCACCGCCGTCACTCGCTGCGCTCGTCGAAGCTGCGGCTCAGGATGACGACTGGGGAGCGAGAAGTTGGCCCCTCGCTTCCATCATCTCAAAGCCCCTAAAGAAAATCGCGACCCCTCCAACAATCCCTAGTAACCGAAACCTAAAGTGGATTGTCAGGGATGCAGCTTCAAAACTTCGAGTGCCAAATAGCGAAAGCTCAGATCGGGCGATACCTTGCCGGAGATGCTCTCTCCGACGAAGCCGTGCACCAGCTCGAGGCTCATGTAGCCAAGTGCCCGGAGTGCAAGCAGAATCTCGCTGAGCGGCGTGCGGTCTTGCAGGCGATGCTCTCACCCACGGAAACGCCGGCTCAGGAAGTGAGCACGCCTAAAGCGAAGTTCGATCTGGCCGAGCTCATCAAGTCGAAGCTGCAAAAGAAACAGCCCGTCCACGCGGCGGTAGAAACTTCGACCGGCAAACCAACAGTTTTCACAAAGCCCGCGATGTACTCCCTTGCCCTTGGCGTCGTGCTCATCGGTATGAGCTACGCGAGCAAGAACATGGGTTCGTTGCTTGGCCCAAAGGTTGCCGAATCGCAAACCGTTAAGACAAAAGACCCCGCCCCGCAAACCATCGTCAAGACGGCACCGATTCCAACCAAAACGGTTGCGCCAACTCCCAAGGTGACACCGAAACCGGTGGCAGATGCATCCGACTTGCCGGTTACGCCGCCGAAAGCCGAGCCTGCTCCTGAAGTCAAACCTGCGCCGGCTCAGCCTAAGAACACAAGAATTCGCGACGAACGCACGTCCAAGCGTCGGCACAAGCGCAAATCGCACAAGGCACCCCGCCCTGCATCGGACACCATCCGAGTCTACGCACCGGAGAACTGACAATGAAGAAAGCTCTAATCATCGCCCTCGCCCTCGTCCCCTTCTTCGCCATGGCCCAGGCAGGCGGAGAGAAGGGTGCACCAGCTCAAAAGACCCCGATCATCGTGTCCGTTACCGCTAAGGCCACCGACGTTCGAGCGATCATCGCCGATCTCTTTGGCCAGGCGAAGCAGAATTTCGTTTTGCAGCCGGGCATCCAAGCCGCTCTCTTTCTCACCCTCGACAAGGTTGAGTTCGAGGAGGCTCTGAATATCATCTGTACGCAGGCCAAGCTGCAGTTCGAGATCCAGAACGGCATCTATTTCATATCGAAGGCCAAGCCGGCAGTTATCGCGCCCGCCGCTCCGGCTCCGAAGGGCACCCTTGATAAGAACGTACTGAATCGGCGCGTTACTGTCCGCCTCGCCAAGACCGACATCCGCACCGCTTTCGCTGAGATCGGGAAGCAGAGCGATATCGCGATCGATGTCGACAAGTCGGTTCCGAACTACAAGCTCGACGCGACGTTGACGAAAGCGACGCTCAAAAGCGCGCTCGATAAAGTGATCGAAGCCGCCGGTCTGAAGTACCGGTTTACCGACAACCTGTCGATCCTCATCTACAAGCCGGAAGACTCCAACAAGGTTTCGATCTCCGGCGGCTAAGGCGAATCAACCTCCTCAACGCGGCCCCGCTTCCATCCTTGGAAGCGGGGCCGACGTTATGTGTGGCGTCGATCGCCAGATGGGAGTAAGCAGATTTCCGACAGTGTATATCCGCACGACTCGCAATAAAGCTCAGAATAGCTTTCGCCCATCTGGAGATGGACGCTACGCGAGGGTTGGACCGCAACAGCTTCTGCGACAACACAACAAATTCGTACTACCCAGTACCTCTGCTAGCCGCCCATTCCCGCTGAGAGGGAAGAAGCATCGCGGAACCTCAATCGCCATGCGATTGCAGGCCCGGGGTTGTGCTGGAAGGATGAGTTTAAGGCAACGCACTCTGCTGTCGGTTGCGGTAACGCTAGCGTGCCTTATGGCAGGTGTTTACTTCCTGTCGTCTCATATCCTCCTGCGCAACTATGCGGAGCTGGAAAAACGCGAAACGGTCCGGAACGTTCAGCGGGTCACGGACGAGCTCTCTTACCAACTGCGAGAGATGCACGCCAACGCCTCGGATTGGTCGAATTGGGACGACACATACCAATTCATGGCGGACAAGAACCAGCCGTTCATCCAATCCAATCTGACCGACGTACTTCTGAACCTGGACATCATGGTTTTCCTCGACGCCCGAGGCCAGGTGTTCTACTCCAAGCAGCTTCCCCGTAGAGGCCATCGTCCCCCTCCCGGGGCCGAGGAAATCCGGGGCGCTTTGGGCTTTGGCTCCGTCGCGGGAGGCAGGCTCGACTTGAGGCGGGGCTTTACCGGCCTCGTGACTTTGAAAGATGGACAGGCGATCATGATCTCGGTTCGCCCCATCGTCCGGACGTCGGGAGCAGGTCCGGCGAGGGGCTGGACCGTGTTCGGTCTTCGGCTTGACGAAAGCGAGCTCGCGAACCTTGCCCAACGCAGTCATCTAAGCGTCGATATCTACGATGCTCGCGACCCATATTGGGACAGCGTCTGCAAGGAAGCGGACGCGCACCTTACACCAGAGGCTGCTGTTTACACGAAGCCCCTAAGTGACAAAGAGGTTGCCGGATATGCATGGCTCACCAACATTTTTGGCCGTCCAGCTAAGCTCCTTCGAGTGAGCGACTCCCGAGCAATCTACGCTCAAGGGCTTGAGAGCCGGCGATACCTGATGCAGTTCATCACGGTCGCCGGAATCGTTTTCAGCATCGTGATCCTCTGGGTTTTCGAAGTTTCGGCCCTCTCCCGTGTATCCAAATTACGGCTGCAAGTCGAGCGGATCTATGCCGGTGAGGGCGAGCACTCCCACATATCGCTCGCGGGCAAAGACGAGCTGTCGTGGCTTGCGCAGGTGATCGATCTTTCCAGCACAGTGGGATCCGAAGCTTGGAATTCACGTGACTTGAAGTCG